>OAUP01000002.1_pt1 | contig 251486 bp, 233 predicted proteins | sample 1476301 | NCBI WGS metagenome assembly OAUP01 (sample SAMEA2580055, study PRJEB22360) | human gut metagenome | biome: human gut; feature: human-associated habitat; material: faeces | place: Denmark | collected 2008/2010 | reverse complement strand
TTATCTCACCATGACGCAGTATCAACTGAAACAAAACGAAAGATTAATATCGCAGCAATCTGAACTGGAGAGGAAAGTGAAACATCTGACAGAAATGGTGAGGCAGCACAAAGCGGGCAAAACAAATGGAATTTATGCCGTTTGTTTTGCCCGCTTTGTGCTGCATGGGGCGAGCGATGTGCCGGATGAGTATGTTCGTCGCACTATTGGGCCAGGCGTCTGCAAAGTCAACGTTGCAACCGAGTTGAAGATCGCCTTCTCTGACGCTATCAAAGCTTGGTTTGCTGAAAATCAGCAGAGCAACGATCCGCGCTTTTACATGCGGGTTGGCATGGACGCCATGAAAGAGGTGGTCAGAAGCAAAATCGCCGTCTGCGGCTCGGCAAATCGATTACGGCTACCGGCGGAGGCCTGATCCAACAGCGTATTACCTCAATATTTCAAAATAATTATAAGTCCCACAAATATGAAGGCGCGTCCTTAAACCGGGTAGTGCCTTCCATTATCCTAAAATTCGAGGAGCCCTATATGACACAAAAAAAAATCTTTTAAATCAAAATTATGGGAGTTTTTACAAAGTCTGGGGAAAACCTTTATGTTCCCGGTTTCGCTTCTTGCCTTTATGGGATTGCTGCTGGGTATCGGTAGTTCAGTCACCAGCCCTTCCACCATTACTAGTTTTCCCTTTCTGGGCGGCGAATTTACCCAGTTGACCTTTGGCTTTATCGCTATGGTCGGTGGCTTTGCTTTTACCTATCTGCCGCTGATGTTTGCCATGGCGATCCCCATGGGGCTTGCCAAGCGCAACAAAGCGGTCGCTGCCTTTGCCGGGTTCGTTGGCTACATGCTGATGAACATGAGCATTAATTATTACCTGACGGCTACCCACCAGCTTGCCGACCCCGCCACCATGAAACAGGTAGGACAATCGATCGTGCTGGGCATTCAAACCCTGGAGATGGGGGTATTAGGTGGCATTGTGGTTGGGGTTATCACCTATTTTCTGCATGACCGTTTTCAGGACACGGTTCTGCATGACGCCTTCGCCTTCTTTAGCGGCATTCGTTTCGTGCCGATTATTACCGCGCTCACCCTATCGCTGGTGGGTCTGTTCATTCCCATGCTGTGGGAATACGTCGCGCTGGGCATCGCGGGCATTGGGCATATCATCCAGAGCACCAGCGTTTTCGGCCCCTTCCTCTACGGCGTAGGCGTGCTGCTGCTTAAACCTTTTGGTCTGCACCACATCCTGCTGGCGATGGTGCGTTTTACCCCAGCAGGCGGCATTGAAATGGTAAATGGCCATGAGGTCGCCGGGGCGCTGAATATCTTCTACGCCGAGCTCAAAGCCGGCCTGCCGTTTAGCCCGCACGTTACCGCGTTTCTGTCACAAGGGTTTATGCCGACCTTTATCTTCGGTTTACCCGCCGTGGCTTACGCCATCTACCGCACCGCGCGTCCGGAAAATCGGCCGGTCATTAAGGGGTTGCTGCTTTCCGGCGTGCTGGTTTCCGTCGTCACCGGTATTTCAGAGCCGATTGAGTTCCTGTTCCTGTTTATCGCCCCCGCGCTTTACGCCTTCCATATCGTCATGTCTGGCCTGGCGCTGATGGTAATGGCCCTGCTGGGAGTGACCATCGGCAATACCGACGGCGGCATTCTGGATCTGCTGATTTTCGGCGTGATGCAGGGAATGTCGACCAAATGGTATCTGCTGTTCCCGGTTGGTATTGCCTGGTTTGCCATCTACTTCTTTGTCTTCCGCTGGTACATCCTCAAACACAACATCAAAACGCCGGGCCGCGAGGTGGATGTTCAGGGGGCACAGCAAGCCGTCGAGGCGAACACCCGCGCGCGCGGAAAATCAAAATACGATCACGAGCTTATCCTACGTGCGCTCGGAGGTAAAGAGAACATTGAGTCGCTTGATAACTGTATTACCCGCTTGCGTCTGGTGGTGAAAGATATGGGCCTTATCGATCAGCAGGCGCTGAAAGCGGCAGGCGCGTTGTCAGTGGTGATGCTTGATGCGCATAGCGTGCAGGTGATCATCGGACCGCGGGTACAGAGCGTCAAAACCGGCATTGAAGCCTTAATTTAACAGGAGGAGTGATGTTTGATTTCGACAAAATCATTGAGCGTCAAAGTGATAAGTGCCGTAAATGGGACCATACCTTTGTTTGCTCGCGTTTCGGTGACGTCCCGGAGTCCTTTATCCCCCTATGGATAGCCGATATGGATTTCACCTCACCACCTGCGGTGATTGACGGTTTCCGGCGCATCGTGGAGCACGGCACCTTTGGTTATACCTGGTGCTTTGACGAATTCTACGACGCGGTCATTGCCTTCCAGCGCAAACGTCATCAGGTTGAGGTGGAAAAGTCGTGGATCACGTTGACCTACGGCACCGTATCCACGCTGCACTACACGGTTCAGGCATTCTGCAAACCGGGTGACAGCGTGATGATGAACACGCCGGTCTACGATCCTTTTGCGATGGCGGCACAGCGCCAGGGCGTGCAGGTACTGGCTAACCCGCTGCGCGTGGAGGAAAACCGCTATCAGCTTGATTTTAATCTGATAGAAGAACAGCTCAAAACCCACCGTCCAACGCTGTGGTTCTTCTGCTCGCCACATAACCCGTCCGGCAGGATCTGGCGCGAGGAAGAAATACGCCAGGTGTCCGATCTCTGTCAACGCTACGGCACGATTCTGGTGGTCGATGAGGTTCACGCTGAACACATTCTGGATGGCAAATTCGCCAGTTGTCTCACCTCTGGCTGTGCCGCCCAGGACAACCTGATCGTGCTCACATCGCCCAACAAAGCGTTCAATTTGGGCGGGCTGAAAACCTCCTACTCCATGATTCCAGACGACTCGCTGCGCCAGCGCTTCCGCCAGCAGCTCGAGAAGAACTCCATTACCTCGCCCAATTTGTTCGGGGTATGGGGAATCATTCTGGCCTATCAACACGGTCTGCCCTGGCTCGACGCGCTGAACGGTTATCTGCAAGGCAACGCCCGGTATCTGGCGGATGCCCTCCAGACCCACTTCCCGGCGTGGAAGATGATGAACCCGGAATCGTCGTATCTGGCGTGGATAGACGTAAGCGCGGATGAGCGTAGCGCAACGCAGCTAACCCAACATTTCGCACGGCAGGCAGGCGTGGTCATAGAAGACGGCAGCCACTATGTACAAAACGGCGAAAACTACCTGCGGATTAATTTTGGCACCCAGCGCTACTGGCTGGAGCAGTCCATTAACCGAATGCTGAAAAATGACAAATAAGGATCTTACCCCGATGAAGAAAGTGCTCACTCTCTCACTGCTGGCTCTCTGCGTTTCTCATGGTGCAGCGGCAGCAAACTACGCGCTCAATAACGACAATATTGCCCTCTTGTTTGATGATACAAACTCAACGGTCGTGGTGAAGGACAACAAGGCTAACCATCCGCTCACGCCGCAGGAGTTGTTCTTTCTGACGCTGCCGGATGAGAGTAAAATCCACACCGCGGATTTCAAAATCAAGCACGTCGAAAAGCAGGATAACGCGATTGTCATCGACTTTACGCACCCGAATTTTAACGTCACGGTGAAGCTGAACCTGGTGAAGGGAAAATACGCCAACATCGGCTACACCATTGCCGCCGTGGGGCAGCCGCGCGACGTCGCTAAAATCACCTTCTTCCCGACCCAAAAACAGTCTCAGGCCCCTTACGTAGACGGCGCAATCAATAGCTCTCCGATCGTTGCGGACTCGTTCTTTATCCTGCCGGATAAACCGATCGTGAATACCTACGCCTATGAAGCCACCACCAATCTCAACGTAGAGCTGAAAACGCCAATTCAGCCAGAGGCGCCGGTCAGCTTTACTACCTGGTTCGGCACTTTCCCGGAAACCAGCCAGCTGCGCCGCAGCGTGAACCAGTTTATTAATGACGTACGTCCACGCCCATACAAGCCTTATCTGCACTACAACAGCTGGATGGATATCGGCTTTTTCACTCCCTACACTGAACAGGATGTGCTGGGGCGTATGGACGAGTGGAACAAGGAGTTCATTACGGGCCGCGGCGTGGCGCTGGACGCCTTCCTGCTGGATGATGGCTGGGACGATCTGACCGGACGCTGGCTATTTGGCACGGCATTCAGAAACGGTTTTAGCAAAGTACGGGAGAAAGCCGACAGCCTGCACAGCTCCGTTGGGCTATGGCTTTCACCGTGGGGTGGCTACAACAAACCGCGCGACGTTCGCGTTTCGCATGCAAAAGAGTATGGGTTCGAAACCGTGGACGGCAAACTGGCGCTGTCGGGAGCGAACTACTTTAAAAACTTCAATGAGCGGATCATCAAGCTTATCAAAAACGAGCACATCACCTCGTTTAAACTCGACGGGATGGGTAACGCCAGTTCGCATATCAAAGGCAGCTCGTTCGCCTCAGATTTCGATGCATCAATCGCCCTGCTGCACAATATGCGCAGCGCAACCCCGAATCTGTTTATCAACCTGACCACCGGCACCGACGCCAGCCCGTCCTGGCTGTTCTACGCTGATTCTATCTGGCGTCAGGGAGATGACATCAACCTGTATGGTTCCGGTACGCCGGTGCAGCAGTGGATGACCTACCGCGATGCCGAGACGTACCGCTCCATTGTCCGTAAAGGCCCTCTGTTCCCGCTGAACTCGCTGATGTACCACGGGATAGTCAGCGCCGAGAATGCCTATTACGGGTTAGAGAAGGTGCAAACGGACAGCGACTTTGCCGATCAGGTCTGGAGCTACTTCGCGACCGGCACCCAGCTGCAGGAGCTGTATATTACCCCGTCCATGCTGAACAAGGTGAAGTGGGATACGCTGGCGAAGGCTGCAAAATGGTCGAAGGAAAATGCCAGCGTGCTGGTTGATACCCACTGGATTGGCGGCGACCCAACGGCGCTTGCCGTGTACGGCTGGGCATCCTGGAGCAAAGACAAAGCCATTCTCGGTTTGCGCAACCCATCGGATAAGCCACAGGCCTACTATCTGGATTTGGCTAAGGATTTCGAAATACCGACAGGAGACGTGGCGCAGTTTAGTCTGAAAGCGGTATACGGCAGCAATAAAACCGTGCCCGTTGAGTATAAAAACGCGACGGTGATTACGTTGCAGCCGCTGGAAACGCTGGTGTTTGAGGCGGTGCCCGTTAACTAAACGCTTGTCCCAATGAGCAGACCGGGTAAGGCGCAAGCGCCACCCGGCAAAACCGGCAGCAGGGGCTTATTCCCCCTGCTGTTCCAGCGCATACTTATACAACGCATTCTTCTTCACTCCGTGGATTTCTGCCGCCAACGCCGCCGCTTGCTTCAACGGCAGCTCAGCCTACAACAGCGCCAGCGTACGCAGCGCATCGGCGGGCAGTTCGTCATCCTGGGCTTTATGGCCTTCAATAATCAGCACCATCTCGCCTTTGCGAGGGTTTTCATCTTCTTTGATCCACGCCAGCAGTTCGCCGACCGACGTGCCGTGGATGGTTCCCAGGCGGGTGTTCATCACATAACGGTATAGGGCATCATTCAGCGGAGCCATTAACAGGCAGCACGCGTCAACCCAGTTGGAGAGTAACGCCGTCATTGGGTTATTTCTTTCCATAAAAATACGCAAACATGCCCCATACCTCCTGTTCCAACAGCTCAACCTTTCTTAATCATTGCCGAAATTGCGCCACAGTCATGAAACTTATCAAAACCAGTGGTGCCTTTGATATATTCAGTAACCAGAGTACCAATAATCTTAACCGTTTCTTTGTTCGTTGTGATAAAGCCCAGTGGCATCGTTACAGGCAATATTTCGGGTTGAGAAATATGATAGATAACGGCAGATAACTCATCCTCAAGATGAAGGATCTCAACATTACCATCTAACAGCCCCTCAACTAGTCCTTTAGCGTACTCATGGAATTGCCCAAGTTCATACTTCCACTGTCTGGCAACCCGAGCATCAGCTGCATCCCGGACAGGTACGTACAGCACCGGTTTATACAGCTGCTTATCCTTCGTAGCCGACTTGCTAAGAAAATTGCTCAGGCTTGAGATAAATCGAATGCTTTTTGACCAGTAGGGATCTGATGGTGCCACCCAGATGAACGGGCTACCTCCATAATCAGTTTTATCTCTGATACGCTGATTGAGCGCTGGTGCCAGAGCTTTCTGCAGCTTTTCCCAGTTGTTTTTAGAATAAACCGGACCTAAAAAAGTCGTTCTGCCTGAGGACGAGTATTCTTCCAGTGCTTGCATATCTTTGATAAACAACGGATTAAGTCGATTCGTTTTAGAGTCAAACAGCTTAAGCGTAAGGTCATCGTTAATGGATTGCATGGCCTTAAAAATACTCATGGTATTGTTATGCCGTGATAACCTGGCTATCTCAACAGCCATTAACTCATGAACACATTCCGAACTATTTAACTGTTCATAGTCTTCACGCTCGACAGCCTTACCATCGCTATCCATTTTAAATTCCGTTGTTAAACGGAGTGGTATTTGCCGCAGCTTATTAACAGAATTAACGGTATAGATAGAAGGTTGTTCTTTTCCGACCTGAACCTGCAGGTGAGACAGGTAACCTTTATCCAGGATTTGATTAAACTGGTATTGAAAGTGCTTCTCAACCAGTTTCTCACTTTGAGAAATGTTGTTGTCATCAACCTTTAATGTTACCCCTCCCCTCCAGTGGTCCTGAAAAGCCTGGTTGCTGAAGCAACTAAATGTGGCTAAATCAAAGGATAAAGTACAGCCACTGTCCTGAATAGTTGAAAGATGCGGTATCTCGCCAACCTCTGAAAAATAGCCATTTGATTTGTCTGTTAAGGCCAGTCTGCCGTCTGAGGAGAGCGTCAATTCGCCACGCTGCACAAGATCGGAAATCGCCTCCTCTGTCTCACGGTGGGTCAGGCCGAAATAGGTTGCTATTTGTGCTTTGCTCATCGAAGCTACATGAACAAGTCTCAGCACAAACTCCCGGATAAATGGCAGCCCCTTCTGGGAAACATAGGAAAACTGAATGTTAAACCTCTGTGCTGGCAGCAGGAAGTCAACCTCATGATAGGTAACTTTGTTATCAGATATCATTTCTTTTTGCCTCCCTGCTGAGCAGAGAGGAACCTGTATCCAGCTTCCTGACCTCGCTCAGCCATATAACTTACAACGTAGCCTAATGGCAATTCTTTATTGTTTCCCTTCCAGATATCGGCATTACCCACAATCAACAGTCGATCCATTGCGCGTGACATCGCGACATTTATACGGTTTGGAACGCGTAAGAAACCTGGGCTATGCTGCTTATCCGAACGCGTCAGTGACAGGATAATGATCCGATTTTCCTTTCCCTGATAACTGTCAACAGTGTCAATTTTAACAATGTCCTTAAATCCCTCGCTCCAGATTTCCTGATTGAATTTCTGACGGAGTAACCGCTTTTGTTCGGCATACATACATATCACGCCGATAGCGGCTTCATCTTTGCTAACAAGTTTTGAAAGCTTAGCTACAAATTCTTCATTCTCTGACACCTGTTTAAGAACAGAAATAATCTCGTCAGCTTCACATCGGTTGTAAATGCTTGTTCCGCGATCTTCAAGATGATGTGCTCGGTGGCCCTGATTAGCAGTATCAAGCCAGGTTACAACGCTACGTAACGCTTCCGGAGCTTGCTGATAGACATCCGGAATTGCCCGTACTCCATTCAGAAGCTTCCCGTCATAAAACGTCTTCGATACGAGATTACCAATCGGTGGAGCCATACGATACTGGGTCATCAAAGCTGCACTCGTCTGCGCACCATAAGCAGAGTTGAAGGCTCGGGCAAAGTCACTTCGTAATACCTCGTCAATTTCAGTGCGGGAGTTATTTATACCCAGCTTCCTCGCTAATGCCGCCTTGTGGGCATCTGAGTATAATGGAGGAAGCTGCATGTGGTCACCCACCAACAGGACACGCCGGGCTGACTGCATTGCAATGGCCAGCTCACTTGAAATCGAGCGCGCCGCCTCATCAATAATCACCCAGTCATAGATATTCTCCTGAATGCCAATGTGCCCTTGTCCAATACCAACGCATGTGCCAGCCACTAACTGCCTGGAGCGCGAATAAAACTCGTCCAGGTTCACTCGCTCTCCCGACATAGCATCCTGCATATCACGGGATATTTTAGCTAATGCTTTTACTCGTCTTGCCTCATCAGGTCTGACACCATACTCTGTACATAGCTTGGAAATCAGAATGTCTTTTGCTGCTGAGACCTTCACGCCATTGTCCAAGTTAATCCCATACTCCTGACTCAGCTTAGAGCGGATGGAAAAATCGAGTTCGACTGCAATATCTTTCAGTTCATTGCTCTCATTTGAATCCGTTAAATTGTTAACCTGATAGAGCAATTTCTCAAGGTGATCGATTTGTCTGAACAAATTGAGCTCTGCAAGAACAACACCCGAAATAAATCCCGGCTCCAGACCAATAGCTTCACTCAATGCTTCAACACGGTACTTAATTTCAGCATTGAAGAGTTCGCGCTTCTCTGTTGTGATTGCGTGTGAGTACACATCTTTTAAGCCAGGGGAAACGGCTCCCTCTCGGTTGCTGAACCTGACAACGTCCAACTCTGTACCAAGCCGGGAACAATGCTTTCTGATACGCTCGGCCGCTGTATTCACAGCCTCGTGTGACTGGCTGACCAGTAAAATGCGTTTGGTATTCTGTTTCTCGATCAGGTAGTGAACAAAGGCCGCGATGAACTCGGTTTTACCGGTCCCCGGTGGCCCCTGAAGCAGGGAGAGAGGGCCATTATTGACCAGTTTGTTAAACGCCTTTCTTTGCTGTTCATTCAGACTGATCTTGTTTCCGTGCTGATCTTCACGGTCGTATCTGGCAAAATCGGTATCGCTGAGAGTGATACCATAATTTTGAGCCGCCTGTTTGCAGGATGGATCGAACAAGTCAATTAAGTCAGGCAGCACACTTTCTCGATCTAGGAGACGTTCCAGTGCGCGTTTACGTTTCTGATAAGATGCACGAGTCGGTCTTGTACGGAAGAAGACAATATCAGAATCCTTCAGCTTGAAGGCTGCTGAACTAACTTTGACAAGACGAATCTCTTTGAGCTCTGACTTCTTAAGTGACACTTCACCAATAAATCGCTCAACACCTTCCTGATCGACCTGTAAGGCTTCGACTTCATCACTACTTCTGAAAGCACCGAGTGGATCAACATCAGCAGAGTAAGGGAGAAGAAGCTCTCCATGAGCATCTGCAACCGGGACCACTTCACCGCTGATTTCAATGTTTGGATAAGATTCTGTTTCAGTATCCAGAATGGCGCGCCACAGTTTCACTGTTGGGATTTCCAGCACTTCTCTTAAAGAAGGTTCAAGCGTCTGCTTATCAAGCCTTGCAAAGGTATCTTTTAGCTGAAGCGTAAGTGGCTCTTGTACCTGAACATCTTCAGTTGCGGCAATCAACTCGATTGCCCGCGCAAAAGATTCTTCTTCATTAAGCAATACTGTCAACGCCGACAGATCCTGCGGACTGCCGGGAATAATCTTGATACCAGTATCAATTTCGAACTGGCTTTCATCAATATCTTGCTTACGAATTGTGACGCGAGCCCGTGGCCTGAAGCCATGAACCAGCGTCTTCTGATCTTTGTTGAACACCGCAGTAAAACTGCCACCAATCCCAGAGAAAGTCACATTTACTTCAGCTGGCGCTTTAGGATTTGACTTAACTTTGACATACAGATGCCCGTTATCAGGCAGAATAGAGATTATTTCATCGGCATTTCCTGCAGTAATCTCTATCAGGTCTTGTTCTGGCACCAGGTCATTACTATCTATCGCTTTTTTAAAGCGGCCTAAATCCTTAAACCCAAAAACCGGATCTTCCAGCTCTGCTCGGATAGCATTCGCGATTGTCGGATAAATGTCTGATTCCAGCCCCCATGACATGCCTAGCAACTCGCAGGACATCTTCATCACTGCATAGTTGTCACGTTCAAAAGAAGTACAATTATCAATGTATTCAGGGCTGTAACTGTGATTTTTAGGTTCGTCACCGGACGGTGAAAAATCGGGGATATCGATGAGAAAAAGCAAACGGCTCTGTGTCTCAAATATCACATTGCCAGGGTGGATGTCCCCGTGAGAAACACCCAGACCATGTAAGTGCTCAACGGCGGCGACAAACTTACCAATGAGGTCGATTTTTTCATCATCGGGGACCGCTATTTTATCCCAGGTTTCTCCCTGTACCTGATCCGTGACCATATATAGGCTTGATGATTTTGATGCGATACCGAATTCACGAATTTGAGGTAGATACGTTGTTTTAACTGAAGAAAGCCGCTCAACCTGCTTTAAAAACTTCAGAACCTGGAAATTAATTGACGGATCGTATCCCTGTCCCCCAACATTCAGCCAAGCCTTCACGAGCCTTCCTTTCGAGATATAGACTTCTTTGTCGACTGTTTCGACCTGAAACTGAAAGCCATCGTCTTCCGGGTATTGACGAGCGTGATTGATAGCATGTCGGTAAGGGTCAAGCTCAGTATCATCAAATGTTGGAATATCCTTGCCAGCAGGTTCGGCTTGTTTCAGGGCATCAAAGAATTCTGTTGCAGAAGTGAATTTTGCGGCAACGGCATCCCGTAATACAGATGAATACCAGTGCTGGCTGTTTAGCATGTTGTCCTGTACTTTCTCCAGACTCTTTGGCGACATGCGCATACCGCTAAATAAGTGCCAGGCGACAAGGCCCAGAGTATGAACATCTTGCTGAAAAGGCGTAAGCTCGCCCTTATCAAGCATGTCTTTTACGTGGACTGCACCTACGGATAAAAGCTTACGGTAATCGCCAACCGTTCCGGCTGGCTGGTGGTAAGCCGAAATAAAGTTCGAAAGAGCAACTTCTTTTGAAGGTGAAATCCACAGACTGTGATCGGCGACATCCCTGTGCGCAATTTTCATCTCATGGAGATCACTAAACTTTGCAATGAGCAGTTTCACCACATTCAAGCGGTCCATATCAGAAAAGTTCTTACCATATTTTCCGATAAACTCATTAAACCGGACATGACCCGGCGGAACTTCGTAGACTTCGCTATACTCGGCCGTCACCTCGTCTTTCTGAAAACTCGTCAAAGACCTGAGACAGTGGTTATACAGGTCACGATTCTGGTGATTGATGTGCTGTAACACTTCGCGCTCACGTGAAACAATCTGAGCTCGTCCTTCCGGGGTATTCGCTTTCGTTCCCGTTATATTTCTAAAATTCCATACTCTGAGTAGCGCTTCGCTGTTCGTTGATATCTCAGATTTTGCCAGATATTCTCGATACACCTTTTTAGGATGTTCGAAAATCATATCATTAGCTTCATAGCCATTAACTCTCAAGGCTTTTGGTGCCGTCTGAGGCCCTAGGAACAAATCATCGAAAAGATGGAAATCCTTGTTAAGAACCTTGGTAGCTGGGTGCGGTTTGAAATAGTTATTGAAGCTCCCGCGATCGGCAAACTTCAGGAAATCTTTTAACGAGATCGTATGGCGCCGTTGTTCCTCCGGCAGCGCGCTGAAATCTGCATTGCCGGTCATCACAACAAAAAAATGAACAATCGGGATATAGCCTTTGTTCGTAAAACGGTCTACCAGACGCTTGAGTTTTTTGTCCAGCATGAATTTTTTGCTACGAGTCACGCTTACTGGCGAGCGCCCCATGTTCTTATCGCCTTTAAACCAAGTATCTCCGCGTGCGGTTACAGGCTGATGGTTCCAGTCTTTCAGTTCAACAATGATCACGTTGCAGTGTGTTACAATAACTAAATCGAATTCCCCTTCTTTTTTTGCCTCAACAAATCGAAAACCTGCATAACCTTTCCAAGGGAACATTTCATTGCCGATAAAACCATAGCTTTTTAGCTGCTCACTAATTGAACCGCTACGGAAAGGCTTGTCAGGCTTAGATACGTTGACTGAAAAAGCAGCTTTTATTTTCTCGATAGCCAATACTTCCTGTTCTTGTAAGCCACCATCCCACATTTCTACTTCCAACGGTGTTCTCCTTAAATTTCAGTAAAAATAAGGTCATTTATTCTGGTCAATATGGCAGGTTTCGATGTTTATAGTTCTGAATACTATGGTGTTTTACACGTTCATTCTGGTTATTATACGTAGAAAAGAATTTATCGGGCAACGCCGAGATGACGCGGCCCCGTTAAACCGTGTAGTGGTAGATGATGAGATCAGATACAGGGATCAACTGACGGTGAGCGCAGTCCCCACATTTTATCCGGAGTTTACCGCTATTCCCGGCTGCCATTCGTTAGCACAGGCCCGCAAGTACCCTGATTTGCCGCTGGTTTTGCTTTCCCATCGAAGGGCCCATACATCATCACGCCCGCGAAACAGTCGACAAAATAACGCAACTTTCTCATCCGTGGATAATACGGAAACGCACTGCACAGGACTCTGCGGTTTACGTCGCCATTCAATCCCATAAGCTTCAAGTTATGTTTGCCCTCAGTGCAGCTAATTCATCACTGTCAGATTTATGAACCATATTCGTTACCTGTATCCGATCCACTGAGGTACCACGGCAGAAATTCGGGTCCCCTACACTGATGACAAAGCGCCCCGCCCTCTTCTGCCTATTAACTCAAGCACCTCCCAACAACTTACAGAAACTTAATTTTAATACCTAATACAACTGTAATTCAGTTATGTCGTGGTCGGCCCCGGTTGCTTTTTTCGGGAAGCCTGCTACGGCCCAGAATAATACCGTGTTCTTTCTGATCCTGTTTAGCCAGGTAGCTAAGGGCGTAACGTAAACCGTCTACCGCAGACTTATCACTATAGTGAATCACGTGATCGATACGCACCGGGTATTTGTCTTTAGTACTGCACAGGTGAAAATAACCCTCCCCTTCCGTGATCCGACTCCAGATATCTCCCAGTTGCCTGGATATCCGATAAAATTTCTTGTGACGTTGCCCATCCAAGTAGCCGATAAAATGAATATGAAGTCCCTTGTTTGACGTATATTCCATTACCCAGTAATATCCCGCCAGCATCGTTTGGGTTTCACTAAGTAAGCGGTGCATTTCAATACACATACTGTGCCTACAGGAATGACCAAAACTGGGCGTGTCTTTCCTGTAGGCAAAATCAATTCTGAAAGGTAACAGTTTAGAAAAACGTTGAAACAGACCTTCCATGTGTTCATTCACGTCTTTCAGAATCATGAAGTCCATTTCGTAATTGGGATTAGCATTATACATTTTATAGTCCTTACTTTATAAAAGTTACAGGAAGGTGGAATTACATAAATACTGAGAGTACAGAAACGCCGTACCGCGGCATTAATAAACGAGGTAACCAGCAGCACAGACAACCTGATAAAACTGTTTCGTATTACCTCATTACTCCAAAGAGGTAATATTTCAGAGTACAGTAAGACTCACTTAAACTGAGGACCAGTACGAATTACAATGGTAAAAACACACCTCATAGAATTGAGTTTAAGGAAGTACCATTCAATCACTTACAGGAAGTAATCTGACATTCACAAAAGCCAGTATCGGGTAGCCACAGGCAACACCGCTATTAATACTTCTGTACCATTAAGTAAAAACAGCGACCCAGCTTAAGGCCTCTACAGATATTTAACTTCACCATAAAAATGATGGTATACAGACCATACCCCACACACCATAAGAATATTATTTCATACAGGAAAGATTATATTTTTTCATACCTATAAACTGTAACAGAGCCATAACATACTCTAATAGTGTTCCGGTACGTAACCAGTGTTAAGTGCGTACAAGACAACATAACAGATCACATAACTTCCACTAATAATACTAATTAACCTAAATTATTTATTGAACACGAAAACAATGAAGGCCCCACCTCACCTCAGACTAAAGCCGACAATATCCTGAGCAACACTCTATCCAATAGTAAATAGTGGTTACACCAGTTATATTTACTGACTGACCTGTACCAGAGTTTTCTAATACAACGCTGACATGGTAAAGACATTAGTCTCCTCCGCAAGTAGCAGAGGAGACTATATGTACTCAACGATTAAGTCGTTCAGAGGTCAAAGTTAGGTGCGACACACAACGTTTTTCCCTCAATAACCGGTACAACTCTGTTTTGTTCATACAGTAAATCCAGTAACCAGTTGATTTTATCCTTTTTCCGGAAACGGTTCGGACCACGCTGTAAAATGTCATTTTTTTTCATACAGAGGATCCCCTTCTCAATACAATAGCTTTTTATCCAGTTGAAAAGTTCAAGCTCCTCTGGAATGAGTCGCACAGGTACGGTCAGGGCAGAGTTGTCAAAAGTTAACGGATTAGACAACCGCACATACTCATTACCGTACCATATTGCTAATTCTCTCGCCATTTCTGCAGTGTAAGGGGAAATCTCCCCCTCTTCACCGCTCGAATGGTAAATAAGTCCTGCCAGTCTTGCCATATACTCTGCATTTTTAGCAGCATATTCCCGGCAATGTCTTAAAGGCCCCAATCCCCCCAGCTTCGATTCCACATCATTGTAATAATCCGTCCAGATTCTGGCAGCCTGAGGAGAAAAGTGAAGGCAACGTCGTTCACCACTCATCGCCAGACTTTCATCAATAAGCTCATTGATCCTCTCTTCAAACAAATCCTGATACTGTGATGAATAATTATCTCCGGTTATTATCCTTGTCCCCTGCGTTGATGTTGGTTGACACATCAAAAACCTTGCATGATGTCCTGACGTTTTCACAATTTCTTTTTTTCGCGTACAAAAACCTTTGTGGTAAACATCAGGCTGAATCATCACCGATATCGTCAGTCTTGGCTCCTTCAAATTAATTCCGGGAGATGATTTCCTGTCGATGAAAAGAGAACCTCCATCCCACAAAGTGTTAATAATTCCCAGTTTACTCATGGCCCGGCTGTCAAAAATTACCCCCCCTTCACTGGATACAAGAGCAAAAGAGCGATTGCTATCGGAGTAATATTTTAACATTCCCTCTATCGTTGTCTCATTAAAAATTGTTCGACGTATCTGCGGCGGAACAGGAGGTTTATTCAGATGCGTTTCAAGCTCTGATTCTGTTGCCTTGTAATCTTTACCGGCACGAATCTCTTTATGAAATTTTGATTCCAGCGCTTTTTGTTTTTGCTCCCATATTTCCTTTTCTGTACTGTAATTCTCAACCAGTTTCGCGTATTCATCCGCCAGGGCTTCATCCCTGAGATAAAATGCTTTCATAAACACTTTATCCACGGTCGTTTTCCTTTCACCGGAATCAGCCAGAATCAGAGAGTAAAGATTAACAGGCCCATGTAAATTTCCAGGTCTGCACACGTCAATCTGATTCTGACAGGCAATTGAGATCGCTGTTAATGCGGATGTTGCCACCATAGCCAAAGGTGCCTGTGTATTTTTTTGAGTTTCAATTATTGCATTTCTCACCAGCGGTGGTAGTGCATATATCGGATAAGGATTTTCTGGTGCAAGTAAGCACATAAAAGCCTCTCTTTTCATTAATGGGTTAGTAAAATAGCAGCAAATCCCGCTACAATAGCGAAAATAGCTGCTATTCAGACCTGATGCTCTGAGAAATACAGAGCATTTGTAGATCTGATGTTTAATAAACCGATAAGGTTAATTCAGTGAAGACTGTATTATTCACCACGAAATATCATTCATATTTCTCATTCTTAATACCTCCGGAAATTATTTCACTAATACCTTTCCCCCGGTCTTTTCCCTTTCTCCAGAACCATAGTGTAAATATTAACGGCCCCACGTAAATTTCCGGGACTGCATACGTCAACCTGATTCTGACAGGCAATTGACATCGCTGTTAATACTGACATTGCAACCAGAGTCAGAGGTACTTGTTTATTGTATTGAGCTTTAATTATTGCCTTCCCTATCATTGATGGTCATGCATATACTGAATACGGCATATCCGGTTTGATGTAAGGCATAAATGCTTCCTTTTTCGTAATACGTTTCGGTTATAGCAGCAATTACCGCTACAATAGCGACAATAGCTGCTCTTTCAACAATGAATGCTGGAAATTCTGTTTATCAATTAAACTTCTGGCTAAATTGTTCTTATGCTTCTTTTTCCTCCTGAGGTGATCACGTGATGACAAAAACTTATCTGCTCATGGTCATATCTGAAGAAAGCGTATGTCTCACTTCGTCATTAACACCTTTGACTGCTGATCTGGCAGGTACAGTATGTAAAGTAAGCCATTCGTCAATAGCTGATGAACGCCAGCCCACAGAACCACTACCAAGACGTACCGGCCTGGGGAAGGTTGCATCGTAGTATTTCGATAACGGATTCATTTTTTCGTAAATTGTCGAACGAGATATACCTAACAATTGGCTCAGTTCAGGCATCCGTAAGATGCGTGAAGGAGTCCTGCAGTGTCCGGATTGATCTGGCATTTTATCCCCCATAGTGTGGTGAACTGTCGTTACAGTTTGTATTCCCCGGGTAAATTTGTCTGCGTAAAAAAATGGGTTGAGAAAAAAGACAATAAATAATTAAAAATCAATATGATAGAAAACGACAGCATTAGTGTTATTTTACTTTTCCCTTATCGCTGTCGATTCTCATTATCATTCATGGCAAAAAAACAGCAAAAGAGGCCCTGGTAATGACTCCTGTCAGTAGTACATGTGTTTTCGATAAATGAACCAATGGCTTTTCGTGAATTTCCAGGGAGCGTAAAAAGCAAATCGTTTTCCGGGCAGGTCGTTTGATGTGAGTACGAAGTGTCAGATTGTTGCGCTCAATGCGCCGGGTAAATATCTTGCCGACAAGATGCTTATCCTGTGGCATTTCTCTGGTATAACTGCTCCGGTTGTCTCTGGTTATCATGCCTGCGGAGAATGGCTTCAGGAATTCCGGCAACTCACGGCATGTTTCATCAGTGCGAGGACCAAAAGTGTAAGCCAGCACACCGTCAGCTTTGGTCTTATACGCGTACCAGTGCCACTGCTGACGAGCTTTGTTTTCGACAAAACTCCATTGTTCATCAAGTTCACAGATAAGTGCCACATCGACACTGGCGGCTGGAGATATGGTTACTTTACGTGGTGAGCGTTTTTTAAAGTGAGAATGACGGTGTTGATATCCACCTTCAGCGTTCTGGAGCTATCGCGAACCCCGGCTCCGTTATGAACCATTTCAACAATTTGCTCTTTAATGCCTGGTTTTCGGGTTTCGTAGATGTAATTCAGTTGAAATACACGTTTGCAGGATTAGCACTGGAAACGCTCATGATCTGAGGTGCTGTGATCATAACGGTACACTTTATAGGAATTACAGCGGGGAGAATATACTGTAACTGTTGCCATATGGTCTCCAGATACCAATAGAATACAACATTAATCTATCGTCAGAAGGCATCACCGGGGCCTTCTGACATAATCTGTTAATACGTGTACTATTACCCTGTTCAGAAAATATTGATTCAAAAATGAAAACCAGTTAACAGAAAAGCAAAATGATATAATGTTAAAATTTTATATAGTGCAATAAAAGGAGAATGTTATGTATAATTTTATCACTATAATGTATGATGTCTTTTCATGTTTTGGTGTTCTGGCTAAAAACCAGAATAGTCGTGACATCCGAAATATTAAAAATTTTTCCTCACATCAACATTCACTGGGCGACATGTTTGATGAATTAATAAACATTATTGATAAAGAACAAGTATTGAGTAAAGAACAACGAAAAGTTATATTTAGGAGATATGAAGATCTCTATGTTAAGCTAATGCACTATTCTGTTTTTACAGACAAAACACATCAAATAATAAAACAAAAATATTTTAATGACATTGTACCAATGATTCTCGCACTCGACATCAGGAACACATATCGCCCGGATAATGAGATGGCATTTTACTATCATATTCATTCTTTTCTCACTCAGATACCGGATAATGAGGATGATATATATCATGCTGCAAGGACATATCTGCGAAATTACGTTAAGTTATGTTTATCCGGATACACGCCAGCGAATGCGCATTTCAAAGATATCTTTGATGGCGTATATGAATTCATTCGTAATATTCGCAAAAACAGTACACCAGGAAAAACAAAACTTATCGCAACTATCAACACATGCAAAGAAACCTGTAAACATCTGCTTTATTTAAGTAATGAAGACAAGGAAAAAATAATTTCTGACTTAGATAAAGTTCAGGTTGCATGTTATTATCTCACTATATTACTGGTTTTCGAAAGACGAACTTCATTAACAAGCACCCTGGCAACTTTATATAAAATGCTGATAAGCGAAAGAGAAGTTTCAGAATATGAATGCCAGTTATTATATTTAACCAACCCAATAGATGTAATGAATATACTGAACAAATACATATATTACTTTCCTAATGAGAACTCACCATTTTATACACTGAAAATTGACAGTGCATTATCGTGGGATGCCATTGACGCAATACGAGACTATAGTATTTCTGATATTTATCTTTATCCTGAACAAAAAACAATAAATTGTGTCGTTGAGATTGAAAACATTGTCTTTGGCGGTTACATTTATACATTGAACAACGGCGTCACATTACAAAACATAGAAAACTCTTTAAAAGATTCTTCATGCCATTATGTCTTAAATGGCTATACAGAATTTGTTAACTGTTTGAGACAACTTACTTCAGGAAAGACTGAAAGTGTTCATCGCACCATCAATAAACTGAACTATGAGAAATTACCTTTTGGATTTATCATTGCCGCGTTTGCTATACTAAAGATAGCATTTAAAATAAAATTCAGTAAAAATCATGTAAATATCCGAGCATTATTAAATGACATCAATTATTTTATGACTTATCAGGGCGAGTCCATTAACCTTATTTCACTGGATCACGAATACCCAGAGTCCTGTCTTCAAAATGACACAAACACATATTTATTAGGAAGAGTAATATTTCTGTATAACTCAATGATTTATAAGTTCATAAACTGTCAGGAACATGAAACCAATAACATTCACTCAGCTATGATAAATAACCTATTACAGGAAGTTGATATAGCCCTTGGTAAAATAAATGACATTATAGACAGCAGAAACATATCAGCCCCCCATGAACTGGCAAATATTCTTACCCGCGAAAAAATACTTACAACACGGGAAAAAAAAGGAAACCTGATAAGCCTGTTTGATGGATTCACTTTATTCCATTGTGTTGGAATGATAACCTTTCTTATCCATTATCTCAGAACACCTGAAGAAAAAGTTGAAAATATATTTATGTTATATGGTGCAGATAAAAACAATAAACTACGCAGAAGACTGATTTATGACGCACTAGGAATAATTCAGTCTCAGCAGGAGTGAAGAGTTAAACAGGCAAATTATTTTTTATAAAAAGGGGATTGTTAAGTAATCCCCTGTTAATCAAAATACGCTTTCCTGACGATCTGATAATTATCAGCTCAATACATTTGACATAAAAGCGGTTTCTTAATTACTACTGCTACGATCACATATCAAATCATGATCGTACAATATACATTTTCACTATTATTTATTCACAATTTGAGACATCACATAATCCGCCCATGCCTGCATCATCGGTACACGCTGCTCCAGTAGATCAGTACGATGATATGCCGCCTCAACCTTATTTTTCAGCGTATGAGCGAGCGCCCTTTCCGCCAGATCCCGCGAAAACCCCTGTTCGCTACACCAGTCCCTGAATGTTGAGCGAAAACCATGTGCCGTGGCAACTCGCCCCGGAATGTCACTGACGGCTTTCTTTTTACGCAGAAAACTTGTCAACACCATATCGGAAAGGATCTGCTGCTTTCTGGGTGAAGGGAACACCAGTTCATCATGCAGGCCACGTATATTTTCCAGAATGTAAATAGCCTGCCGGGATAAAGGAACACGATGCTGTAGCCTAGCTTTCATTCTTTCTGCAGGTATAGTCCATACCCGCTTATGAAAATCAATTTCAGCCCAGCGCATTCCCCTGGCTTCGCCCGAGCGAGTTGCTGTAAGTATCACCATTAATAACAGTGCGCGGGTAACATTATAAGGTTCATCGGTATACACACTGGTCGCCACAAAAAGCGGTAACTGCCTCCAGGGCATTGCGGGTTGGTGTTCATCACGTCCTCTTGTCTGCTGAGGAAGCAAATGGTCAACCACATCAACAGGATTTGCTACACAAAAACCGTGCGCCCATCCCCACTGCATAACAACATGAATGCGCTGTTTAACCCGGCTTGCCGTTTCTGACAAGGTTAACCAGACTGGACGCAGTGTTTCTGCCACGTCCGCAGCCGTAATCGAATCCAGCGTTTTTGCTCCCAGTTGAGGAAACGCGTAATTCTCAAGCGTCGATAACCACTGCCTTACATGCTTTGGATTTTCCCATCCAGGAGACAGTTCTGCATGTACACGCCTGGCTGCATCGGCAAATGTTGGGATAGCGACTTTCTCAGATTCAGCCTTTTTAATCTCCAGAGGATCATCACCTGCAGCAAGTTGCTCTCGCATTATCCGGGCAGTACGTGCAGCTTCAGCAATACTGACCTCTGGGTAAGTTCCCAATCCAGCATTACGTCTTTTTTGTGTCACCGGACTTACATAACGAAAAACCCATTTCCCCCGCCCCTTTACTGAAGAAGGATGAAGGGTCAGTCCGGTAATTCCCCCATGGGGCAATGGTTTGTCATCAGGTTTGATATGTCTTGCTTTCGTATCCGTCAATACTGCCATACGCTAATTCCCGTCACTCTGGTATGCCATCCAGTATGCCATTAGTCTCTCGCTTCACTAAGAATACATTAGATAATATCGGACAACAAAAAGTGTAATACATTGTTTATAATGAAATTATATAACACCCCTGGATTAAGTCAGATTTATTTCAGGCGGTCCCCCTCACCGCCATATTTAAAGAAGAGCTCGTACGAAAGTGCGAGCTTTTTTTTCGCATTTTATCTGTCTGTACGGCAGTGAACATGGTGGGCGGGTGGAGTATGTTACCTGTGAATTTCTAAGCTGCCTGTACGGCAGTGAACTCAAATACTACACGTTTAGCCCGTTGTTAATAAAGCAAAACCATCCCATTCTCCTGCAGCACCCTTTTTTATCCTTACCTTCCCGCAGCACTAATTATCAACAACTTACCATCATCATTAAAAAAAGGGTCTGAACCTCCTCCACCCCATAAACAAAAAGTCCGTAACCTCTTTCGAGATTACGGACTTGACCAACCTACCTAACAATCAGATTAATGCGCTGCTTCCGCCTTGTGCTTTTGTGCACTCTGGAATCCGTAAGTCAGCTCATTTTTCTCTTTATCCAGCGCGACGGTGACCTGACCGCCGTCCACCAGCGAACCAAACAGCAGTTCGTTGGCGAGCGGTTTTTTCAGGTTGTCCTGGATGACACGCGCCATCGGACGAGCGCCCATTGCCCGGTCGTAACCTTTCTCGGCCAGCCAGTTACGCGCTTCCTGGCTCACTTCCAGAGAAACACCTTTCTGATCCAGCTGAACCTGCAACTCGACGATGAATTTATCCACCACCTGATGGATCACGTCGGTTGACAGATGATCAAACCAGATAATGTTGTCGAGACGGTTACGGAATTCCGGTGTAAAGATCTTCTTGATCTCTTCCATCGCATCGGTGCTGTTATCCTGGTGGATAAGACCAATGGATTTGCGCTCAGTTTCCCGTACCCCGGCGTTGGTGGTCATCACCAGCACCACGTTACGGAAGTCTGCTTTGCGTCCGTTGTTATCGGTCAGCGTACCGTTATCCATCACCTGCAACAGAATATTGAACACGTCCGGGTGCGCTTTCTCGATTTCGTCCAGCAGCAGCACCGCATGTGGATGCTTGATGACCGCATCAGTCAGCAAACCGCCCTGATCAAAACCAACGTATCCCGGAGGCGCACCAATAAGACGGCTGACGGTATGGCGTTCCATATACTCGGACATATCAAAGCGCAGAAGCTCAATGCCCAAAGCTTTCGAAAGCTGTACCGTCACCTCTGTTTTCCCGACCCCGGTAGGGCCGGCAAACAGGAACGAACCAACCGGTTTATGTTCGTGACCTAAACCTGCACGCGCCATCTTAATGGCTTCAGTCAGCGCCTCAATGGCTTTATCCTGACCGAAGACCAGCATTTTCAAGCGATCGCCGAGGTTTTTCAGGGTATCACGATCACTCTGAGAAACACTCTTCTCTGGAATGCGTGCAATACGGGCCACCACGGACTCAATATCCGCCACATTAACGGTTTTCTTGCGTTTGCTTACCGGCATCAGGCGTGCGCGAGCGCCCGCTTCGTCGATAACATCAATGGCTTTATCCGGCAGATGACGATCGTTAATGTATTTCACCGCCAGCTCTACCGCCGCACGCACCGCTTTTGCGGTATAACGCACGTCGTGGTGCGCTTCATACTTCGGTTTCAGGCCATTGATGATTTGAACAGTTTCTTCGATCGACGGTTCAGTAATATCAATTTTCTGGAAGCGACGCGCCAGAGCACGGTCTTTCTCGAAAATGTTGCTGAACTCCTGATAGGTTGTCGAACCAATTACACGAATTTTACCGCTGGAGAGCAACGGTTTGATTAGGTTAGCCGCATCGACCTGACCACCAGACGCTGCACCCGCACCGATAATGGTGTGGATCTCATCAATAAACAGGATGCTGTTAGTGTCCTGCTCCAGCTGCTTGAGCAACGCTTTAAAACGTTTTTCAAAGTCGCCGCGATATTTTGTGCCCGCTAACAGAGAACCGATATCGAGAGAGTAAATCGTACAGTCAGCCATCACTTCCGGCACATCGCCCTGAACAATTCGCCAGGCAAGACCTTCCGCAATCGCGGTTTTACCGACACCAGATTCCCCCACCAGCAGCGGGTTGTTTTTACGGCGACGGCAGAGAACCTGAATAGCACGCTCCAGCTCCTTCTCACGACCAATCAGTGGGTCGATTCCGCCCACGCGCGCAAGCTGATTCAGGTTCGTCGTGAAATTCTCCATACGTTCCTCCCCACCAGCTTGTTCTTCGCTGTTTGGCTGGCTGCCAGGATCAGAAGACTGTGTCGGCTCGTCTTTACGCGTGCCATGAGAGATAAAGTTCACCACATCGAGACGGCTGACTTCATGTTTACGCAACAGATATGCCGCCTGCGACTCCTGTTCGCTAAAGATAGCGACCAGAACGTTTGCACCGGTAACCTCATTGCGACCGGAGGACTGGACATGGAAGACCGCACGTTGCAGTACACGCTGAAAACTCAGCGTCGGCTGTGTGTCGCGCTCCTCTTCACTGGCAGGCAGAACGGGTGTGGTTTGTTCAATAAAGGCTTCCAGTTCCTGACGGAGCGCAACCAAATCCACAGAACACGCTTCCAGCGCCTCCCGGGCAGATGGGTTACTGAGCAGCGCCAGTAACAAGTGCTCGACGGTCATAAACTCATGACGGTGCTCGCGCGCTCTGGCGAAAGCCATATTTAAACTGAGTTCCAGTTCTTGATTGAGCATAGGCACCTCCCCCAATTTTTATGCCTGCATTCAGGCTTTTTCTAGCGTACACAGCAATGGATGCTCATTCTCCCTCGCGTACTTGTTCACCATCGCCACTTTGGTTTCTGCAACCTCGGCGGTAAAGACTCCGCAAATGGCCTTCCCCTGGTAGTGAACAGCGAGCATCAATTGCGTTGCACGTTCTACATCATAAGAAAAGAATTTTTGTAACACGTCAATAACAAACTCCATCGGAGTGTAATCATCATTGACTAATATCACTTTATACATAGATGGCGGTTTTAGCGCGTCGCGAACTTTTTCTTCCGCCAGTTGATCAAAGTCCAGCCAGTCGTTCGTTTTACCCATTGTCAGTTATCATCTTCGGTTACGGTTATCGGCAGAACGCCCTGCCGCTGACAAGAGCTTATTTGCCTGACCAATCTACTCCACATGATAGATAACTATCATCTATCGTTGGCATCAGCGACATCTGTCACATTCCTGTCAATAGCGTTAACTGCTTCAAATTTTTGATTCATACCTGCCCCTTGTCCCCTGTCAAATGCTTGACGGCTCGCCCTAATTCTCTAAATTGTATTTCTAGAGTTGGCGAGGTTTTGAACAGCCCCCTCTCTGACCCCGGTTTATTCCATCTTACTTGTATAAGATTTGCGAAGGATGTCGAAGCATGGAAAAGGGTACTGTTAAGTGGTTCAACAATGCCAAAGGGTTTGGTTTCATCTGCCCTGAAGGCGGCGGCGAAGATATTTTCGCTCATTATTCCACCATTCAGATGGATGGTTACAGAACGCTAAAAGCTGGACAATCCGTTCAGTTTGATGTCCACCAGGGGCCAAAAGGCAATCACGCCAGTGTTATTGTGCCCGTCGAAGTAGAAGCGGCAGTCGCATAGCTCTTCTGTCTCATTGTGTACATCCTAAAGGCAAAATGCCAGCCCGATCGGCTGGCATTTTTATCTCAAAAATTACTCTCGTGCCAGAGCATCTACTGGATCCAGTCGTGCCGCATTTCGTGCGGGTAACCAGCCAAATAAAATCCCGGTGACCGTCGAGCAGAGAAACGCCAGCAGCAGCGCCAACGGTGAAAAACCAATCTCCCAGCCGGGTAAGAAAAGCTGCAAGGTGAAAGCAATTAACAGTGACAGTGTTATTCCCAACGCGCCACCGACCAGGCAAACCAGTACGGCTTCGATCAGGAACTGTTGCAAAACATCGCTTGCTCGCGCACCTACAGCCATGCGAATGCCAATTTCCCGCGTCCGCTCGGTCACTGACACCAGCATAATATTCATTACACCAATACCGCCCACCACCAGCGAAATCACCGCCACCAGCGTCAGAAACAGTTGTAAAGTACGTGTGGTCTTTTCAACAGTTTTCAAGACGCCGTCCATGTTCCAGGTAAAGAAATCCTTCTTTCCGTGGCGCAGTGAAAGTAAACGCGTGAGTTGCTGTTCCGCCTCGGCGCTGTCAAATCCTTCTTTCACCCTGACAGTAATGGAGTTAAGCCACGACTGGCCCATAACTCGCCCGGACATCGTGCTGTAAGGTAGCCAGACACGCAGCACTTTACTGCTACCAAACATCGACTGTTTTTCTTCCGCCACACCAATGACTCTGGCGGGCATATTGCCGACCAGAATCACCTCGCCAACCACATCTGCTTTATGGGGGAAAAGCTGGCGGCGAGTATTACTGTCGAGAACCACGACCTGCGCACGACCGTTCAGCTGCTCCTGATTAAAGGTGTTTCCTTCACTGAAGGTCATGCCATAGACATTAAAATAATCGCCGCTCACGCCATTGGCACTGGCAGCAACATCAACATTGTTATAACGCAGGCGCAGGTTTTGCGAGACGGCAGGTGTGGCTGAGGCGACCCACGGTTGTTTTTGGATGGCGATTAAGTCGTCGTACTTCAGCGCCTGCTGATATTGCGGATCGTCATCGCCAAAATCTTTCCCGGGATAGACATCAATAGTATTCGTACCAATAGAACGAATATCCGCCAGCACCATTTGTTTGGCGGCGTCACCCACCACGACAATGGAAACCACCGACGCAATACCGATAATAATCCCCAGCATGGTCAGTAAAGTACGCATTTTATTCGCTGCCAGCGCCCGCCATGCCATCGTCAGCGCCTCGTTAAAACCGCTGACAAACTGCCGCCAGCCAGACACCGTGTTGACAACAGGTTCCGTCCCGCCAGTAACATTCACTTTTTCAATGGCGGGAGGATTGCGCACAATTTCGCCGTCGCGAATTTCGATCACCCGCTCGGCCTGAGCAGCGACCTGCGGATCGTGGGTGACGATAATCACCGTATGCCCACGATCGCGCAGCTGATGCAGGATCGCCATCACCTCTTCGCCAGAATGGCTGTCCAGTGCGCCGGTTGGTTCATCGGCAAGAATTACCTGACCACCGTTCATCAATGCCCGCGCGATGCTGACGCGCTGTTGCTGACCACCCGAAAGCTGTGCCGGATAATACTCTGTACGGTCTTCCAGCCCCAGCCGTTGCAGCAACTCCTGGGCACGAAGCAGTCGCTGTTTCCGCTCAAGACCAGCATAGACGGCGGGTACTTCAACGTTCTGCTCGGCGGTTAAATGCGAAAGCAAATGGTAACGCTGGAAAATAAAGCCGAAATGCTCGCGGCGCAGTTGCGCCAGCGCATCGGCGTCCAGCGTGGCAACATCCTGACCGGCGACGCGATAGGTGCCGCTGGTGGCCTTATCCAGACAGCCGAGAATATTCATCAGGGTCGATTTACCGGAACCCGAAGCGCCAACAATCGCGACCATCTCACCCGCATAAATATCGAGGCTGATGCCCTTCAGCACCTCAACCTGCTCATCACCGGCAGGATAGCTGCGACGAATATCCTTTAATTCGAGCAAAGGCGTCATTGTGCAGCTCCTGGTTTGGCCTCACCAATCACCACTTCATCGCCCGCTTCAAGCCCTTTGACAATCTCAACATCGGTATCGTTACGTGCGCCAATCGTCACTTCACGCTCGCGTGTTTCACCATTACGCAACAATTTGACTTTATAACGATTATCGCCAACCGGATCGCCTAACGCCGACAGAGGGATCGTCAGCACATTTTTCACATCGGTGAGCTGAATATGCACTTGCGCAGTCATATCCAGCCGCAGCAAACCATTGGGGTTGGGGACTTCAAAACGGGCGTAATAGAAAATAGCGTCGTTAACCTTTTCCGGCGTCGGTAGTACATCCTTGATTTGCCCCTCGTAGCGCGTCAGTGGATCGCCAAGCACCGTAAACCAGGCTTTTTGCCCCGGCTTCAGGTGGATTACATCCGCTTCAGAAACCTGCGCTTTTACCAGCATGGTGCTCATATCTGCCAGCGTCAGAATGTTCGGTGCTTGTTGTGCGGCAATCACCGTCTGGCCTTGCAGAGTGGTGATTTGCGTGACTTCCCCGGCCATCGGGGCAACGATGCGAGTGTAATCGAGATTGGTTTTAGCCGTATCGAGAGAAGCCTGATTGCGCTTGATTTGCGCGTCAATGGTGCCAATTTGCGCCTGTTTCACAGCCATCTCCGTCGCGGCGGTGTCGAGATCCTGCTGTGAAACAGCCTTCGTTTGTGCCAGACGTTGCTGACGGGAATACGTCACCCGCGCCAGTTTCAGCTCCGCTTCCGCCTGCTGCCGCTGCGCACGTAGCTCCATCAGCGTTGCTTCGACCTCCTTAATCTGGTTTTCAGCCTGTTCAGGATCAATAACCCCTAAAAGCTGGTCTTTTTTTACTTTATCGCCAATCGCCACCGACAGAGTTTTCAACTGACCGCTGACCTGCGCGCCCACATCAACCTTACGCAGCGCGTCCAGCTTTCCGGTCGCCAGCACGCTTTGCTGTAAATCACCGGGGCGCACAATCAGCGTCTGATAAGTCGGCACGGGTGCGTTAAGAATTCTCCATAACGTAATCAGTCCGGCGATGACTATCACCAGCGCAATAACGTAACGCTTCTTCACGGTTTTCCGCTTTTTCATAAATTTTCTGAATACTCCATATGCCAATCCGGGTCATTAACTTCAACGAAATATCAACAAAACCCTAAAATTTACGTTAGTAATCACACTATTGATGTTTGGTTAAGATACGCAATGGTGAAATCGACGCCATGTATAACCATTGATTTCATGAATATGTCGCAGCTAACTGAACGGACCTTTACGCCATCTGAATCTCTCAGCAGCCTGTCACTTTTTCTTAGTCTGGCACGTGGACAGTGTCGGCCGGGTAAATTCTGGCATCGCCGTAGTTTTCGCCAGAAATTTTTGCTGCGCTCGTTGATTATGCCGCGTTTAAGCGTTGAGTGGATGAACGAACTTTCCCACTGGCCTAATCTCAATGTATTGTTAACGCGCCAGCCGCGACTGCCTGTGCGTCTGCATCGCCCTTACCTTGCGGCGAATCTTAGCCGTAAGCAATTGCTGGAGGCGTTACGTTACCATTATGCGTTACTCCGCGAATGTATGTCGGCGGAAGAATTCAGCTTATATTTGAATACCCCCGGGCTGCAACTGGCGAAGCTGGAAGGCAAAAACGGCGAGCAGTTCACGCTTGAGCTGACCATGATGATCTCAATGGATAAAGAAGGTGACAGCACAATCCTGTTCCGCAACAGCGAAGGTATTCCTCTGGCAGAGATCACGTTTACCCTGTGTGAATATCAGGGGAAAAGAACGATGTTTATTGGCGGACTGCAAGGCGCAAAATGGGAAATTCCACATCAGGAAATCCAGAATGCGACGAAAGCCTGCCACGGGCTATTTCCCAAACGCCTCGTGATGGAAGCGGCCTGTCTGTTTGCCCAACGTTTGCAGGTAGAGCAGATTATTGCCGTCAGCAATGAAACGCATATTTACCGCAGCCTGCGTTATCGCGATAAAGAAGGCAAGATCCACGCTGATTACAACGCTTTCTGGGAATCGGTTGGCGGCGTATGTGATGCTGAACGCCATTACCGCCTTCCAGCACAGATAGCACGAAAAGAGATTGCCGAAATCGCCAGTAAAAAACGGGCTGAATACCGTCGGCGCTATGAGATGCTCGACGCTATTCAGCCACAAATGGCCACGATGTTTCGCGGTTAATCCGCGCGACCGCGCGCCAGCCACAGCACGCGTGAGAACATTTTTTTCAGCAGCGTCGGTACGGAGTCCACACCACGACGTCCTGCCTCCATTGCCACTTCAATGGCAAGATCGGGTTTGGAAGAGCGATGGATCGCTTTCGAGATAATTTTGCGTAGATTCATCGGTACATTTTCCGGGATTTGCGCCATGCGGTGGAACACATCGGAAAATCCCTGGCGATACATAAAATGTTCCATATCCAGCGCCGGTAACGCCGTTAAATGTTCTCGTTCGGCTTCCCGATCGTTATTCAACAGGCTGCGTACCGTAGCGGCATATTTCTTCCCTGCTTCATCGCCATCGACCAGTACATGCCATTCAATCCCCATTCGGCGGGCAAATTTAACCAGTGGCTTTAGCCCGGACTGGGCAAACTCAATGACCTTGATCCCTTCGGCATCAAAATGATGTCCGCACTGACGCGCCAGTTCATTGATAACCCAGGTTTCCGTTTCCCCTTCCACCAGCAACCAGCAGCGTGCAAACAGCGATGACGGACGGTTAAAACGAATGTGAAAGGATATGCGTCGGCTATCTTCGGTACTCAAGCCACTCGGCCCCAGACGCCAGGCGGCAACGCGCGAGGACTCACGTACCAGTCGGCAAACATGCTCTACCGGCGTTAACGAAAGCAACTCACCCGAGTTGGTGGTGGCAATGCGCTGCAATGGCAGAAGATTCAACAGATGCCAGGCAACTGAAAGCATAATGGGGTGTAAACGGGTTTCTGGATCTTCGATCAGCAACAATGGACGGGCGTCTTTATCCAGTCGCAATGTGCCTTTTGCCTGCAACAAAGTAGCAAATAGGCCGAGCAAAATAACCCGATACGAGCGCCCACCAGGTCGGTCAATCATCCGGTTGATGATATCCAGATAGCGCCAGCTTCGTTGCTCATTGCTGGCTCGCCGCCGCATTAAACGATATCGCGCCTGTCCGGCCCCCTGCTCAGAGAAATAATGCTCAAGCAGCTGTACCATTGCGGAAAGTCCCTGACGAATCTGCCCATCAGAGAGATTTTGCGGATGTGAGGATAACTCACGGGCGAGGAAATCGAGCTGGCGCGCGGTGACTTCCACATTAGGGACATTTGGCACCGTGCCGTTACGAATACGGCGCATAAAACGGGCATCACGCAAGCGCAGCACCGGCATTAAACGCACCAGATGGCGTGCCTGATCGTTAATATCCTCGACATCAATCGGATGTCCGTCTTTATCGAGAAAACTGCGCAGTGTCATCACGCTGCCGTCTTCCGCACTCTCCCCTTCCAGACGATAAAAAATACGGTGATAGCCATCGGTGCATGGCGTCCAGCACGCTTCCAGCGGCCGATAACGGCGAACCCGATGTCGGCCTGGCAGCGATTCGCGGAAGGTCAAAATAATATGCAGATGATGTTCTCGCCCGTTGATATCTCCCGGCGGGAACCAGAAATCGTCGCGCTCAAAATGGTAGAGATCTGATTCTGGCGATAGCAGCAGAGTTAAGGCGTCCAGCAAGCTGGATTTACCCCACGCGTTCTCCCCAATCAGGACGTTGTTTTGTTCCAGCATCAACGACAAACGGTTGATACCGCGAAAACCCACAATTTCAACGCGCTCAAGAATCATATCCCCTCCAGAAATATGTGACTTATCCTTTACGCTGGCAGTATAACGGGAAAGGCCTTGCTAATACGTGATGACATCACATTTAAGCATGGCAAATGTCTGAAAAATGAGCGAATAATCGCGTTATACTCCCTCTTGCTGATAAGTCTGCAAAAACAACAAAATCAAATAATTAGCATGATAAATTATTTTTTATTACGCCTAAAGGATTAAATCTTTTGCGTGCACTACACTGTCAATCAGACAAATGACTATATGGGGCAACCCGCTGTTGCCCTAAATCAAATTTACTGGATTTATTTATCTGGTGAATGACTCGCCTTCGTTTTTAAAATAGCCGCGCATTATTTCCGTCGTCACTTTTTTACGACGACCCTATAAAACGACCATATTTTTCACAGGGTCAATTTTTAATTGAGGTGGATATGTTCAGAAAATTAGCAGCTGAATGTTTTGGTACTTTCTGGCTTGTTTTTGGTGGCTGTGGTAGTGCTGTACTGGCCGCAGGCTTCCCGGAATTAGGCATTGGTTTTGCCGGCGTGGCGTTGGCGTTCGGTCTGACCGTTCTGACGATGGCCTTTGCTGTTGGTCATATTTCTGGTGGTCATTTTAACCCGGCGGTCACTATTGGTTTATGGGCTGGCGGACGTTTTCCGGCAAAAGAAGTCGTTGGCTACGTAATTGCCCAGGTTGTCGGCGGTATTGTTGCAGCGGCGCTGCTGTATTTAATTGCCAGTGGTAAAACGGGTTTTGACGCGGCAGCCAGCGGTTTTGCTTCTAACGGTTATGGCGAGCATTCACCAGGCGGTTATTCCATGCTTTCCGCGCTGGTAGTTGAACTGGTATTGAGTGCAGGTTTCCTGTTGGTGATCCACGGCGCAACCGACAAATTCGCGCCGGCAGGTTTTGCGCCGATCGCTATTGGTCTGGCCTTAACCCTGATTCACTTAATTAGTATTCCGGTGACTAACACTTCTGTTAACCCGGCGCGCAGCACCGCGGTTGCTATCTTCCAGGGCGGCTGGGCATTAGAACAACTGTGGTTCTTCTGGGTGGTGCCAATTGTCGGCGGCATTATCGGTGGTCTGATTTACCGGACCCTGCTGGAAAAGCGTGATTAATTAACGCAGAAGGCCTGGCGTAATGTCAGGCCTTTTTTTAAGATGTTGTTATATGTTGATTCATCATCTTGTTGCGCTCCTTTCATGAGCTAAGCAACATATTGCCACTGGCGCAAGGAGCGCGCAGGGGGCGGCCAATCGCCGCCGCCCCCTGCACCCCCGGGCTCTGGCGAACAAAATCGCCGCTGCGCGGTGCCCTCGGCTTATCCCTTACGGCTACCGGGTCGGGCGCGAGGTAACATCCCTGTAAAACGCGCCCTCAGCCCACATCCATGTGGGCTGCCCCGGCCTTCAGGGAACGCCTCGGCGATTTTGACGCCACCAACATCGGTGCAGTTTGTAATTAAAGCGCAAGAATATCTTTAAATGAAAACGAATACTCTACTGCTCCTTATGCATAACATTTCCTTTTAATTGCAACTTTACTCGTCCTTCCGCTTTCAGTAGTGTGTCATCGCGCATTTCGACTTCATCTTTGCAAGGACTGGGTTTTCATGTTTTCTGGGCTGTTAATCATTCTGGTTCCCCTGATTGTGGGTTACCTCATTCCGCTTCGCCAACAAGCTGCGTTAAAAGTTATTAATCAGCTATTAAGCTGGATGGTTTACCTTATTCTCTTTTTTATGGGTATCAGTCTGGCGTTTCTCGATAACCTCGCCAGTAACCTGTTGGCGATTCTGCATTATTCTGCCGTCAGTATTACCGTTATTTTACTGTGTAATATTGCCGCCCTGATGTGGCTGGAGCGAGGCCTGCCGTGGCGCAACCACCATCAGCAAGAAAAACTCCCGTCGCGTATTGCGATGGCGCTGGAGTCGCTAAAACTGTGCGGCGTAGTAGTGATTGGTTTTGCCATTGGTCTAAGTGGACTGGCTTTCTTACAACACGCGACCGAAGCCAGTGAATACACGTTAATTTTGCTACTTTTCCTCGTTGGTATTCAGTTGCGCAATAATGGCATGACCTTAAAGCAGATTGTCCTTAATCGCCGGGGAATGATTGTCGCCGTGGTGGTGGTTGTCAGTTCATTAATTGGTGGTTTAATTAACGCCTTTATTCTTGATCTCCCCATCAATACCGCGCTGGCAATGGCCTCCGGTTTCGGCTGGTATTCTCTTTCCGGTATTTTATTGACCGAATCTTTTGGTCCGGTAATCGGGAGCGCGGCGTTTTTTAATGATCTGGCCCGTGAACTGATTGCTATTATGTTGATCCCTGGGCTGATTCGCCGCAGCCGCTCTACTGCACTGGGCTTATGCGGTGCCACATCAATGGATTTCACCCTGCCCGTTCTTCAACGTACTGGCGGGCTGGATATGGTCCCGGCGGCAATTGTTCACGGTTTTATTCTTAGCCTGTTAGTGCCGATCCTCATCGCCTTTTTCTCTGCGTAATACCTCTCTGGCGGTAGATCCCTGCCGCCAAAATTGCGCTAAATCAATCTCCCTTAAAGTTGCATGAAAAATCCCTTTTATCCCCGCGTTAAGCGTCTTAACCTTAAACATGTATATTAAATATAACTTTAAAAGGTGTGATCATGTTTTGTGTGCAATGTGAACAAACTATCCGTACTCCGGCAGGAAACGGCTGCTCATACGCGCAGGGGATGTGTGGTAAAACGGCGGAAACTTCTGACCTTCAGGATTTACTCATCGCGGCGCTGCAAGGGCTTTCTGCCTGGGCGGTAAAAGCGCGTGAATACGGCATCATCAACCACGATGTTGACAGCTTCGCGCCACGTGCCTTTTTCTCAACCCTGACCAACGTTAACTTCGATTCTCCGCGTATTGTCGGCTACGCTCGTGAAGCGATTGCCCTGCGCGAGGCGCTGAAAGCGCAATGCCTGGCTGTAGATGCCAACGCGCGCGTCGATAACCCGATGGCTGACCTGCAACTGGTGAGCGACGATCTCGGCGAGCTGCAACGTCAGGCAGCAGAATTTACCCCTAACAAAGATAAAGCGGCGATTGGCGAAAACATTCTCGGCCTGCGTCTGCTGTGCCTGTATGGCCTGAAAGGTGCGGCGGCCTATATGGAACACGCGCATGTTCTCGGTCAATACGACAACGATATTTATGCCCAGTACCATAAAATCATGGCGTGGCTGGGGACCTGGCCTGCCGATATGAACGCGCTTCTTGAGTGTTCAATGGAAATCGGCCAGATGAACTTCAAAGTGATGAGCATTCTGGATGCAGGCGAAACCGGTAAATACGGTCACCCGACGCCAACCCAGGTCAACGTCAAAGCGACGGCGGGTAAATGCATTCTGATTTCCGGTCACGATCTCAAAGATCTCTACAACCTGCTGGAACAGACCGAAGGCACGGGCGTTAATGTCTACACCCACGGCGAAATGCTGCCTGCGCATGGCTACCCGGAGCTGCGTAAATTCAAGCATCTGGTCGGTAACTACGGCAGCGGCTGGCAGAATCAGCAAGTGGAGTTCGCTCGTTTCCCTGGCCCCATCGTGATGACCTCGAACTGCATCATCGACCCAACCGTAGGCGCTTATGACGATCGTATCTGGACCCGCAGCATTGTTGGCTGGCCTGGCGTGCGTCATCTGGACGGTGATGATTTCTCTGCGGTTATCACCCAGGCGCAACAGATGGCAGGCTTCCCGTACAGCGAAATTCCGCACCTTATCACCGTGGGTTTTGGTCGCCAGACGCTGCTTGGCGCTGCTGATACGCTGATTGATCTGGTGAGCCGTGAAAAACTGCGTCATATCTTCCTGCTTGGTGGCTGTGACGGCGCACGCGGCGAGCGCCACTACTTCACCGATTTCGCCACCAGCGTGCCGGATGACTGCCTGATCCTGACCCTCGCCTGTGGTAAATATCGCTTTAACAAACTTGAGTTTGGCGATATCGAAGGTCTGCCGCGTCTGGTAGATGCAGGTCAATGTAACGATGCTTACTCAGCGATTATTCTGGCTGTCACTCTGGCAGAGAAACTGGGCTGCGGTGTCAACGATCTGCCGCTGTCGCTGGTGCTCTCCTGGTTTGAACAGAAAGCGATCGTCATTCTGCTGACGCTGCTTTCTCTGGGCGTGAAAAATATCGTCACCGGCCCGACTGCACCTGGTTTCCTGACACCAGACCTGCTGGCGGTGCTGAACGAGAAATTCGGCCTGCGTTCTATCACCACTGTTGAAGAAGACATGAAGCAACTGTTGAGCGCGTAAGGAGTTTGTCGATGACGATGCCAACGAATCAATGCCCGTGGCGGATGCAGGTTCATCACATTACGCAAGAAACGCCGGATGTGTGGACGATTTCCCTGATTTGCCACGATTACTACCCATATCGCGCCGGGCAATATGCACTGGTCAGCGTGCGAAACTCAGCGGAAACGCTGCGTGCTTACACCATTTCCTCCACGCCAGGCGTGAGTGAATATATCACCCTGACCGTGCGGCGGATTGATGACGGTGTCGGCTCCCAGTGGCTGACGCGCGATGTAAAACGCGGTGATTATCTCTGGCTTTCGGACGCGATGGGGGAATTTACCTGCGACGATAAAGCAGAAGATAAATTCCTGTTGCTGGCGGCAGGCTGCGGCGTCACGCCGATTATGTCGATGCGTCGCTGGCTTGCGAAGAACCGTCCACAGGCCGATGTGCGGGTGATCTACAACGTGCGTACGCCGCAGGATGTTATTTTCGCCGATGAGTGGCGTAACTATCCGGTAACGCTGGTGGCAGAAAATAACGTTACCGAAGGCTTTATCGCTGGTCGTCTCACTCGCGAACTGCTGGCAGGTGTACCTGACTTAGCTTCACGTACCGTGATGACCTGCGGCCCGGCTCCGTATATGGATTGGGTAGAGCAGGAAGTGAAAGCGCTCGGCGTGACGCGTTTCTTTAAAGAGAAATTCTTCACCCCAGTAGCAGAAGCGGCGACCAGCGGTCTGAAATTCACCAAACTGCAACCGGCACGAGAATTTTACGCCCCGGTTGGCACCACGCTACTGGAGGCGCTGGAAAGCAATAACGTTCCGGTTGTCGCTGCCTGCCGTGCGGGTGTTTGCGGCTGCTGTAAGACAAAAGTGGTTTCCGGTGAATATACGGTGAGCAGCACAATGACGCTGACCGGCGCCGAAATCGCTGAAGGTTACGTACTGGCCTGCTCCTGCCATCCGCAGGGGGATTTGGTTCTCGCATAATCGCCTTATGCCCGATGATATTCCTTTCATCGGGCTATTTAACCGTTAGTGCCTCCTTTCTCTCCCATCCCTTCCCCCTCCGTCAGATGAACTAAACTTGTTACCGTTATCACATTCAGGAGATGGAGAACCATGAAACAAACGGTTGCAGCTTATATCGCCAAAACACTCGAATCGGCAGGGGTGAAACGCATCTGGGGAGTCACAGGCGACTCTCTGAACGGTCTTAGTGACAGTCTTAATCGCATGGGCACCATCGAGTGGATGTCCACCCGCCACGAAGAAGTGGCGGCCTTTGCCGCTGGCGCTGAAGCACAACTTAGCGGAGAACTGGCGGTCTGCGCCGGATCGTGCGGCCCCGGCAACCTGCACTTAATCAACGGCCTGTTCGATTGCCACCGCAATCACGTTCCGGTACTGGCGATTGCCGCTCATATTCCCTCCAGCGAAATTGGCAGCGGCTATTTCCAGGAAACCCACCCACAAGAGCTATTCCGCGAATGTAGTCACTATTGCGAGCTGGTTTCCAGCCCGGAGCAGATCCCACAAGTACTGGCGATTGCCATGCGCAAAGCGGTGCTTAACCGTGGCGTTTCGGTTGTCGTGTTACCAGGCGACGTGGCGTTAAAACCTGCGCCAGAAGGGGCAACCATGCACTGGTATCATGCGCCACAACCAGTCGTGACGCCGGAAGAAGAAGAGTTACGCAAACTGGCGCAACTGCTGCGTTATTCCAGCAATATCGCCCTGATGTGTGGCAGCGGCTGCGCGGGGGCGCATAAAGAGTTAGTTGAGTTTGCCGGGAAAATTAAAGCGCCTATTGTTCATGCCCTGCGCGGTAAAGAACATGTCGAATACGATAATCCGTATGATGTTGGAATGACCGGGTTAATCGGCTTCTCGTCAGGTTTCCATACCATGATGAACGCCGACACGTTAGTGCTACTCGGCACGCAATTTCCCTACCGCGCCTTCTACCCGACCGATGCCAAAATCATTCAGATTGATATCAACCCAGCCAGCATCGGCGCTCACAGCAAGGTGGATATGGCACTGGTCGGCGATATCAAGTCGACTCTGCGTGCATTGCTTCCATTGGTGGAAGAAAAAGCCGATCGCAAGTTTCTGGATAAAGCGCTGGAAGATTACCGCGACGCCCGCAAAGGGCTGGACGATTTAGCTAAACCGAGCGAGAAAGCCATTCACCCGCAATATCTGGCGCAGCAAATTAGTCATTTTGCCGCCGATGACGCTATTTTCACCTGTGACGTTGGTACGCCAACGGTGTGGGCGGCACGTTATCTAAAAATGAACGGCAAGCGTCGCCTGTTAGGTTCGTTTAACCACGGTTCGATGGCTAACGCCATGCCGCAGGCGCTGGGTGCGCAGGCGACAGAGCCAGAACGTCAGGTGGTCGCCATGTGCGGCGATGGCGGTTTTAGCATGTTGATGGGCGATTTCCTCTCAGTAGTGCAGATGAAACTGCCAGTGAAAATTGTCGTCTTTAACAACAGCGTGCTGGGCTTTGTGGCGATGGAGATGAAAGCTGGTGGCTATTTGACTGACGGCACCGAACTACACGACACAAACTTTGCCCGCATTGCCGAAGCGTGCGGCATTACGGGTATCCGTGTAGAAAAAGCGTCTGAAGTTGATGAAGCCCTGCAACGCGCCTTCTCCATCGACGGTCCGGTGTTGGTGGATGTGGTGGTCGCCAAAGAAGAGTTAGCCATTCCACCGCAGATCAAACTCGAACAGGCCAAAGGTTTCAGCCTGTATATGCTGCGCGCAATCATCAGCGGACGCGGTGATGAAGTGATCGAACTGGCGAAAACAAACTGGCTAAGGTAAAAAGGGTGGCATTTCCCGTCATAATAAGGACATGCCATGATTGATTTACGCAGTGATACCGTTACCCGACCAAGCCGCGCCATGCTCGAAGCGATGATGGCCGCCCCGGTTGGGGACGACGTTTACGGAGACGACCCTACCGTTAATGCTCTGCAGGACTACGCAGCAGAGCTTTCCGGTAAAGAAGCCGCCATTTTTCTGCCTACCGGCACTCAGGCCAACCTGGTCGCTCTGCTCAGTCACTGCGAACGCGGCGAAGAGTATATTGTCGGTCAGGCCGCGCATAACTATCTGTTTGAAGCCGGTGGCGCGGCGGTGCTGGGCAGTATTCAACCGCAACCCATAGACGCGGCTGCCGACGGCACGCTACCGCTGGATAAAGTGGCGATGAAAATCAAACCCGACGATATCCATTTCGCCCGCACCAAATTACTCAGTCTGGAAAACACCCACAACGGCAAAGTGTTGCCGCGGGAATACCTGAAAGAAGCATGGGAATTTACCCGCGAGCGCAATCTGGCGCTGCATGTTGACGGTGCGCGCATCTTTAATGCCGTGGTGGCTTACGGCTGCGAACTGAAAGAGATCACGCAATATTGTGATTCGTTCACCATTTGCCTGTCGAAAGGTCTTGGGACGCCAGTCGGTTCATTACTCGTCGGTAATCGTGATTACATTAAACGTGCCATTCGCTGGCGGAAAATGACAGGTGGCGGGATGCGCCAGTCCGGCATTCTGGCTGCCGCCGGGATATATGCCCTGAAAAATAACGTTGCGCGCTTGCAGGAAGACCACGACAACGCTGCCTGGATGGCGGAGCAGCTGCGTGAAGCAGGCGCGGATGTGATGCGTCAGGACACCAATATGCTGTTTGTTCGCGTCGGGGAAGAAAATGCTGCCGCGTTAGGCGAATACATGAAAGCGAGAAACGTGCTGATTAACGCCTCGCCGATTGTCCGCCTGGTGACGCATCTTGACGTCTCGCGCGAACAACTGGCGGAAGTCGCCGCCCACTGGCGTGCATTCCTGGCGCGTTAAGGAGAGAGACGTGCCGCAACGCATTTTAGTTCTCGGTGCCAGTGGCTACATTGGTCAGCATCTGGTGCGCACACTCAGCCAGCAAGGGCATCAGATCCTGGCGGCGGCACGTCATGTCGACAGGCTTGCAAAGCTGCAACTGGCAAACGTCAGTTGCCATAAAGTCGATCTCAGCTGGCCGGATAACCTACCGGCCCTGTTGCAGGATATCGATACGGTCTATTTTCTGGTGCACAGCATGGGCGAAGGCGGCGATTTTATCGCTCAGGAGCGCCAGGTGGCTCTCAACGTCCGCGATGCGCTACGTGAAGTACCAGTTAAGCAATTAATCTTTCTTAGTTCGTTGCAGGCCCCGCCACATGAGCAGTCGGATCATCTGCGTGCTCGTCAGGCTACGGCGGACATTCTGCGTGAAGCGAATGTACCCGTGACCGAACTGCGGGCCGGAATTATCGTTGGCGCAGGTTCCGCGGCGTTCGAAGTCATGCGCGATATGGTCTACAACCTGCCAGTCTTAACGCCTCCGCGCTGGGTTCGTTCACGCACCACGCCCATTGCGCTGGAAAACTTGCTGCACTATCTGGTTGCGTTGTTAGATCATCCGGCCAGCGAACACCGCATCTTCGAAGCCGCCGGACCAGAGGTGCTCAGTTATCAGCAACAGTTTGAACATTTTATGGCGGTGAGCGGTAAGCGCCGCTGGTTGATCCCCATCCCCCTCCCCACCCGCTGGATTTCGGTGTGGTTTCTCAATGTGATTACTTCCGTACCGCCCACCACCGCCAGGGCGTTGATTCAGGGGCTGAAACACGATCTGCTGGCGGATGATACCGCGCTACGTGCACTCATCCCACAACGGCTGATCGCTTTCGATGACGCGGTACGTAGCACGTTGAAAGAGGAGGAAAAACTGGTCAACTCCAGCGACTGGGGCTACGACGCTCAGGCCTTTGCCCGCTGGCGACCGGAGTACGGTTATTTTGCCAAACAGGCGGGGTTTACCGTTAAAACGTCCGCCAGCCTTGCTGCTTTATGGCAGGTAGTGAACCAAATCGGCGGTAAAGAGCGTTATTTCTTTGGCAATATTTTGTGGCAGACACGGGCGTTGATGGACCGCGCGATCGGTCATAAGCTGGCGAAAGGCCGCCCGGAGCGCGAATATTTACAGACTGGCGATGCGGTGGATAGCTGGAAAGTGATTGTCGTTGAACCGGAAAAACAACTTACGTTGTTATTTGGCATGAAAGCGCCGGGGCTGGGACGACTGTGTTTTAGCCTGGAAGATAAAGGCGACTATCGTACTATCGATGTCCGCGCTTTCTGGCATCCGCACGGTATGCCGGGGCTGTTTTACTGGTTATTGATGATCCCCGCGCATCTGTTTATTTTTCGCGGAATGGCAAAACAAATCGCCAGACTGGCAGAACAAAGCACAGATTAATCGACAAAACCTGCGTTATTCTTTCATGTTTCCCATTGCATCATGGGGGAAATCACGGAAGAATGCGCACGTTATTTTCTCAACAACAGTGGATTGATATGAAGGTACTGGTTACCGGCGCCACCAGCGGCTTAGGTCGAAACGCGGTAGAGTTTTTATGCCAGAAAGGCATCAGCGTGCGAGCGACCGGTCGCAACGAGGCAATGGGCAAATTGCTGGAAAAAATGGGCGCAGAGTTTGTTCCGGCGGATCTGACCGAGCTGGTTTCATCACAAGCTAAAGTGATGCTCGCGGGCATTGATACGCTGTGGCACTGCTCCAGCTTTACCTCACCCTGGGGGACACAACAGGCTTTCGATCTGGCTAACGTTCGCGCCACTCGCCGCCTGGGTGAATGGGCTGTCGCCTGGGGTGTGCGTAACTTTATTCATATCTCTTCCCCCTCCCTGTACTTCGATTATCACCACCATCGCGATATTAAAGAAGATTTTCGCCCTCACCGCTTCGCCAACGAGTTTGCCCGCAGCAAAGCAGCCAGCGAAGAAGTGATCAATATGCTTTCGCAGGCGAATCCACAAACGCGCTTTACTATTCTGCGCCCACAAAGTCTGTTCGGACCGCACGATAAAGTCTTTATTCCCCGTCTGGCGCATATGATGCACCACTACGGCAGTATTCTGTTACCGCATGGCGGCAGTGCGCTGGTCGATATGACCTACTATGAAAATGCCGTGCACGCAATGTGGCTGGCAAGCCAGGAAGCCTGCGATAAGCTACCTTCCGGGCGTGTGTACAACATCACCAACGGCGAGCATCGCACACTGCGCAGCATCGTGCAGAAGCTGATCGACGAGTTGAATATTGACTGTCGTATTCGTTCCGTCCCCTACCCGATGCTGGATATGATCGCCCGCAGCATGGAGCGTTTAGGCCGCAAGTCAGCAAAAGAGCCGCCGCTGACCCACTACGGCGTCTCCAAGTTGAATTTTGACTTTACGCTGGATATTACGCGTGCGCAGGAAGAGTTAGGTTATCAGCCGGTCATCACCCTGGATGAAGGTATCGAGAAAACTGCCGCCTGGCTACGCGACCACGGAAAACTGCCGCGCTAATCCTGCCCGTATTTCTCCAGCAATGCTTCGGCAATCGCCTGAGTTTCTGCATCCGCTTCGCCGTTATATAACGTCGGGCGGAAATGCATCTGGAATGCCATAATCACGCGCCGCTGCTCGCGCGGTGTCATATCAAGTTTAACGTCATAACCGTAGCGCGCCAAAAGCTCCAGCAATGACGCGGTATCTACCGGTGTGTGCGGCGCGCGCCCGGCAAGGTAAAAGTTAACCCGCTGCGCATCCGGCCAGGCACCAATCCCCTGCTGCGCCAGTTGCTGCCAGGGAAATAATGGCCCCGGATCGTCTTTGCGCTGCGGTGCGATATCCGCATGTGCCACTACGTTTTCCGGCTTGATGTGATAACGGGCAATAATATCTTTCGCCAGTGGAATAAGCGCCTGAATCTGTGCCGGTTCAAACGGGGCAAAATATTTCACTCCGGCCGATTTTTGCCAGCCACGGTTTTCCAGCTCAATGCCAATAGAGGTGTCGTTAAGGCGCGTTGCCCCGCGCCAGGCGCTAATCCCCGCATGCCAGGCCAGTTCTTGTTCCGGCACCAGTTGCCAGATGCGCGGTTTACCGTTGTATCGCGGTGGTACCGCAGGGACCAGATAATGCGAGCTGACCTGCTTATCGGTCAGTGTCGCCAGCGAGCTATCAAAATCATCTGCGGTGTAGTGGATCACCAGCACTTTAATGCGCGGATACGCCGCCTGCGCCTGGCGTCGGGTATCAAGCTGATATCCCTCTTTCTCGACAATGCCTTTTTCGCCTGCACACCCTGCCAATAACAGAGCGGCAGCGACCAGCCAGAAGAATCTTCTCATCGACGCGTTTTCACCGCCGTACCGCTGACGCTAACCATCAGCATACTGCCGTTTTGCCCGACCGTTTCGTAGTCGATATCAATACCGACGACGGCATCGGCCCCCAGCGCCCGCGCCTGGGAGCCTAATTCCTCAAAGGCGATCTCCCGTGCTTTACGCAGTTCTTTTTCATACGCACCGGAACGTCCGCCAACGATATCGCGGATACCGGCAAAGAAATCACGGAAAATATTGGCACCTAAAATCGCTTCGCCGGTCACCACACCGCAATATTCAACGATGGTCTGGCCTTCCAGAGTTGGGGTTGTAGAAAATTGCATGATCGATCTCCTTGTTTGCTAAGCCTTCGATCTCAAAAGCATTATCAGACTGATACGCTATTATTGAAAGGATATCATTATTATCGTAGAACGCTTTCAGAGCGATCGCTTATAAGGAAATCATTATGCGCTACAGCAAATTGACAATGCTTATCCCCTGCGCACTGCTCCTCAGTGCCTGCACCACAGTCACTCCAGCTTATAAAGATAACGGCACACGCAGTGGTCCTTGCGTTGAAGGAGGCCCGGATAACGTGGCCCAGCAATTTTATGACTACCGCATTTTGCACCGCAGCAACGACATCACCGCCTTGCGCCCTTATCTGAGCGACAAACTGGCGACACTGCTTAGCGATGCCTCCCGGGATAATAACCATCGGGAACTACTGACCAACGATCCATTCTCCAGTCGAACCACCTTGCCAGATAGCGCCCACGTTGCCAGTGCATCGACTATCCCTAATCGTGATGCCCGTAACATTCCATTGCGCGTGGATCTCAAACAGGGTGACCAGGGTTGGCAGGATGAAGTGTTAATGATTCAGGAAGGCCAGTGTTGGGTCATCGACGATGTGCGTTACTTAGGCGGTAGCGTTCATGCCACGGCGGGTACGCTCCGTCAGTCCATCGAGAATCGCTAACGCCTTGATCAACCAATAAACCCCGTAAATTGTCCGGCATTTCGTGAGGAATGCCGACATTTATGCTCGCCGACCACCGCCCCCGTTATTTTGTGCTATGTTTATTGAATAATGCGCTTTGCTTTTAACTTTTAAAGCAGAAATATTGCATAATTATTCTGTCAAAGGTACTATCTTCGACCTCAATAGCTATCAGACTGCCAGTATACGAGTGTCAATGAGTATTCAATTAAACGGCATTAATTGCTTCTACGGCGCGTATCAGGCGCTGTTCGATATCACGCTGGATTGCCCACAGGGCGAAACGCTGGTGTTACTTGGCCCCAGCGGCGCGGGTAAAAGCTCGCTGCTGCGTGTACTCAATCTGCTTGAGATGCCGCGCTCCGGTACGCTCAACATTGCAGGCAACCATTTCGATTTCACCAAAACACCCTCTGACAAAGCGATTCGCGATTTGCGTCGTAACGTTGGCATGGTGTTTCAGCAATACAACCTGTGGCCGCATCTGACCGTGCAGCAAAACCTGATTGAAGCGCCCTGCCGTGTACTGGGGTTGAGTAAAGATCAGGCGCTGGCCCGTGCAGAAAAACTGCTGGAACGTCTGCGTCTCAAACCTTATAGCGATCGTTACCCGCTGCATCTTTCTGGTGGTCAGCAGCAGCGTGTTGCTATTGCCCGTGCGTTGATGATGGAACCGCAGGTACTGCTGTTCGATGAACCGACCGCCGCACTGGACCCGGAAATTACGGCACAAATCGTCAGCATCATTCGTGAGCTGGCAGAAACGAATATTACCCAGGTGATCGTCACCCACGAAGTTGAAGTGGCGCGTAAAACCGCCAGCCGAGTGGTGTATATGGAAAATGGTCATATCGTAGAACAAGGCGACGCGAGCTGCTTTACCGAGCCGCAAACCGAAGCATTTAAAAACTATCTCTCTCACTAAGATTCGGGATAACAACAATGAAAAAAGTTCTGATTGCCGCGTTAATTGCAGGTTTTAGTCTTTCCGCCACAGCTGCCGAAACCATTCGTTTTGCTACCGAAGCCTCCTATCCTCCGTTTGAATCGATTGATGCAAACAACCAGATCGTTGGTTTTGACGTCGACCTGGCACAAGCGCTGTGTAAAGAGATTGATGCAACCTGCACTTTCTCTAACCAGGCGTTTGACAGCCTGATCCCAAGCCTGAAATTCCGTCGCGTAGAAGCCGTGATGGCGGGCATGGATATCACTCCGGAGCGTGAAAAGCAGGTGCTGTTTACCACCCCGTACTATGACAACTCTGCCCTGTTTGTGGGTCAGCAAGGCAAATACACCAGTGTTGATCAGCTGAAAGGCAAAAAAGTCGGCGTACAGAACGGGACGACACACCAGAAATTCATTATGGATAAGCACCCGGAAATCACTACCGTTCCGTATGACAGCTACCAGAACGCAAAACTGGATCTGCAAAACGGGCGTATCGACGGCGTCTTCGGTGACACCGCAGTGGTCACTGAGTGGCTGAAAGATAACCCGAAACTGGCGGCGGTGGGCGACAAAGTGACCGATAAAGATTACTTCGGCACTGGCCTCGGCATCGCGGTACGTCAGGGCAACACTGAGCTGCAGCAGAAACTCAACACTGCGCTGGAAAAAGTGAAGAAAGATGGCACTTACGAAACCATCTACAACAAATGGTTCCAGAAGTAATTCCTGATGAATGAATTTTTTCCTTTAGCAAGCGCCGCCGGGATGACCGTCGGCCTTGCCGTTTGTGCATTGATTGTCGGGCTGGCGCTGGCGATGTTCTTTGCGGTATGGGAGTCGGCAAAATGGCGTCCTGTCGCGTGGGCAGGTTCAGCGCTGGTAACCATTCTGCGTGGCCTGCCAGAAATTCTGGTGGTGCTGTTTATCTATTTTGGCTCCTCGCAGCTGCTGCTGACGCTTTCGGATGGCTTCACTATCAATCTTGGGTTCGTGCAGATCCCAGTGCAGATGGACATTGAGAACTTCGACGTTAGCCCGTTCCTTTGTGGTGTCATCGCTCTGTCACTGCTGTATGCCGCCTATGCCTCGCAAACGCTTCGGGGCGCGTTGAAAGCGGTGCCGGTGGGTCAGTGGGAGTCTGGTCAGGCGCTGGGGCTGTCGAAATCGGCTATCTTTTTCCGTCTGGTGATGCCGCAGATGTGGCGTCATGCGCTGCCTGGCCTCGGTAACCAGTGGCTGGTGCTGCTGAAAGATACCGCGCTGGTCAGTTTGATTAGTGTGAATGATTTAATGCTGCAAACAAAAAGCATCGCTACTCGTACCCAGGAACCATTTACCTGGTACATTGTGGCGGCGGCGATTTACCTGGTGATCACCCTGCTCAGTCAGTACATTCTCAAACGCATTGACCTGCGCGCGACACGTTTTGAGCGGAGGCCCAGCTAATGTTTGAGTATTTACCCGAACTGATGAAAGGGCTACACACCAGCCTGACGCTAACCGTTGCCTCGCTGATTGTGGCACTGATTCTGGCATTGATTTTTACCATCATCCTGACGCTGAAAACGCCGGTGCTGGTGTGGCTGGTGCGGGGTTATATCACGCTGTTTACCGGTACGCCGCTGCTGGTGCAGATCTTCCTGATTTATTACGGGCCGGGCCAGTTTCCGACTTTGCAGGAGTATCCGGCACTGTGGCATTTGTTGTCAGAACCGTGGTTATGTGCGCTGATTGCGTTGTCGCTGAATAGTGCGGCGTATACCACGCAGCTGTTTTACGGTGCAATTCGTGCGATCCCGGAAGGTCAGTGGCAGTCCTGTAGCGCCCTGGGAATGAGCAAAAAAGATACGCTGGCGATCCTGCTGCCGTATGCCTTTAAACGCTCGCTCTCTTCTTATTCCAACGAAGTGGTGCTGGTATTCAAAAGTACCTCTCTGGCATACACCATTACGCTGATGGAAGTGATGGGATACAGCCAGTTGTTGTACGGACGCACCTACGATGTAATGGTGTTCGGTGCGGCAGGGATTATTTACCTGGTCGTTAACGGCCTGCTGACGCTGATGATGCGTCTGATCGAGCGCAAAGCGCTGGCATTCGAACGGCGAAATTAATGTGGCTGCGTACATTCGCCGGGGGGTTTTGTAGGTCTGATAAGACGCGCCAGCGTCGCATCAGACATCAGCACGGTGCCTGTGCCGGATGCGGCGGGGACGCCTTATCCGGCCTACATAGTGCATAAATTCTTATAATGAAGACGGACAACCCACTAAGTTGTCCGTCTTTTTTATTTCATTTAAATTATTTAATCATGTTTATTGCATATAAATTCACTTGATGGCATTGTTATCCCATGCCGCAGACACGGCCAAAAATCATAAGATTGACAGACGGGAGTTCCATCATGAAAAAGTTAGTTCTTGCCGCTTTACTTGCTTCCTTTACTTTCGGTGCTTCTGCCGCAGAGAAAATCAATTTTGGCGTTTCAGCCACCTATCCACCCTTTGAATCTATAGGTGCTAATAATGAGATTGTCGGCTTTGATATCGATCTGGCAAAAGCCTTGTGCAAACAAATGCAGGCAGAATGTACTTTTACTAATCACGCGTTCGACAGCCTGATCCCGTCCCTGAAATTCAGAAAATATGACGCCGTAATCTCCGGTATGGATATCACCCCGGAGCGTAGCAAACAGGTATCGTTTACCACGCCCTACTATGAAAACTCAGCCGTCGTGATTGCCAAAAAAGATACCTACAAAACGTTTGCCGATCTGAAAGGCAAACGTATTGGGATGGAAAACGGTACTACGCACCAGAAATATATTCAGGATCAGCACCCGGAAGTGAAAACTGTCTCTTATGACAGTTATCAGAATGCCTTTATCGATCTGAAAAATGGTCGTATTGATGGGGTATTTGGTGACACAGCGGTGGTAAACGAATGGCTGAAAACCAATCCACAACTTGGTGTTGCTACTGAGAAAGTGACCGATCCGCAATATTTTGGCACCGGCCTGGGCATCGCTGTACGTCCGGATAACAAAGCCCTGCTGGAAAAACTGAATAACGCGCTGGCAGCAATTAAAGCTGACGGTACTTATCAAAAAATCAGTGACCAGTGGTTCCCACAGTAAGATTCAGAAAGCCGCAACCGCGGCTTGAGACTGATGACAAAGGTAAAATTGCCTGATGCGCTACGCTTATCAGGCCTACATGGCCCATGCAATGTATTGAATTTGCACGCTTTTGTAGGCCGGATAAGGCGTTTACGCCGCATCCGGCATAAACAACGCGCACTTTGTCAGCAATCTGAAGCCGCACATGCGGCTTTTTTATTGCTTCACCAGCAGCGTCAGCACTTCATAGTGCGCGGTATGCGGGAACATATCGAAAAGCTGCACCCGTTCAATACGAAACCCAGGCAGTTCGCGGATATCTTTCGCCATAGTTTGGGCGTTACAGCTGGAGTAGATGATAAAACGCGGTGCCATCGTTGAGAGATAATCACACAGCGGTTTACCAATGCCGCGGCGCGGCGGGTTAACCAGCACCAGCTCCGGCACATCCCCCTGAGCGGTGGCAAACTGAGTGGAGTCCAGCGCCTGAAATTGCAAACGCGTTAAGCCCAGTTCAGCGGCTGACTGCTTTGCACAGGCAATGGCCTCTGATGCAATTTCGATCCCGGTTAACTGCATGTCAGGCGTCGCGCAGTGTAAACCAAAGCCCCCCACACCGCAGAACAGATCCCACATATGTTTAACCGGCAGCTGTCGTACCCAGTCGCGCGCGGTGGCGTACAACTGGCTGGCGACCGCCGGATTAGTCTGGAAGAAACTTTGCGGACGGATCCACAGCGGTACGTCATTAAAACGCTCCGCCAGTGCCTGTTGTTCGGTCAGGTAGATCTCCGTCTCCCCTTCCATAATCGCCATATGTACCGGCTGAATATTGACGGTAATAACTTTCAGCTGCGGTAGTTGTTCGTGTAACCACGGCAGCGCCTTACGCAGTTGCGCCAGCTTGGTATCAGAACGCAGTACAAAGCGCAGCATCATGCCTCCATCACTCTGGCTTTCAGTCAGCAGAATGTATTTCAGTTCGCCACGCTTACGCGCCACGTTGTAGGGCGTTAACCCCGCTCGGGCGATAAACGGTTTTAGCGCCGCAAAAACGGGCGCAAATGAGGCAGGATAAAGCGGGCAGTCACAAAGGTCTTCTGGTGTGCCATCGCGATGCAGCATACCGAGCAGTGGTTTTTCAACGCTACCACTCACCACCATTTTGGCTTTATTACGAAACCCTTGTTCCGGGCCTGACACCGGCGCGCACCATTCCTCAACCGGAAAGTCGGCGAGCAGATTTTTAAGATCGGCGGTTTTAGCGGAGAGTTGCTCTGGAATCGGCTGCATTATCCACTGACAGGAACGACAGCGACCCGCGTCGTAAAGTGCGCACTGCATACATTGACCTTCACATCATCAGGGGCGACGATTATACACATTATTGCAACTGGAAGAACCGCCGACTGGTCGAGGGAACGAACAGCAGCATCAGGATGAGCATATCCGGCAGCTTCTGCAGCATCAGGCTATGGAAGATTTCACGTTTTGATTCACCGGGAATGCTGAACAGCTCCGGATAACCGTACCCCAGCGAAGCCGCCCACAAGTAACTTGCGGCGGTGATTTGTGTCAGCAGATATAGCCAGCGCGCCCAGCGACGCCCTTTCACCAGTGAAAACGCACACCAGATCTCAATGAAAACCAGCACCAGACTGCTTAAAAAGACCAGCGTTAAACTCCAGGTTTGTACGCTGCGATGAATGAACTCGCCAATACCGCGCACGCCCAGCGTATTGAAAATCATCAGCACGTCGAGGCCACGGATCATAATAATGGCGAGCGCCGCCACCTGCACCAGCGCAGGCACATTCAGGCGAGCATGAGATGAAGATGTTTTCTTAAAAAATCCCAACGTTTCGTCTTCCATGAAAACAATGCCGCGACATGCGCGGCATTATGTAGCCAGGTTGGCAAATTTTAGTGTCTTCAGCCACGTCTTGCACGCTGGATGTCGCGTATCCGCTGTTTTTCTGCGCGAGCCATCAGATACCAGGCGATAAATCCGACAATTCCGACCGCGCCGAGGATCAATGTTGCCAGGGCGTTGATTTCCGGATTCACCCCCATCCGCACGCTGGAAAAGACCAGCATCGGTAACGTGGTGGCTCCCGGCCCGGAAACAAAGCTGGCGATCACCAGATCATCAAGCGACAAAGTAAAAGCCAGTAACCAGCCAGAAATGATCGCGGGCATGATCATCGGTAGCGTAATGACGAAAAACACTTTCAGCGGCGTCGCACCGAGATCCATCGCTGCTTCTTCTATCGAGCGATCCAGTTCCCGCAATCTTGAAGAAATAACGACCGCCACATAAGCCGTACAAAAAGTGACATGCGCCAGCCAGATGGTGAGCATACCGCGGTCCGCAGGCCAGCCAATGGCATGAGCAAGCGCGACGAATAATAACAACAGCGACAAGCCCGTGATGACATCTGGCATTACCAGCGGCGCGGTGATCATAAAGGCAAAGCCATTTGATCCGCGAAACCTGCCAAAGCGCACCAGCACCACCGCCGCAATAGTTCCGAGGATCGCCGCCGCCGTCGCCGCACAGGCCGCAATTGTCAGACTTAAACCAACCGCACTCATCATCGCGTCATCGCGCAATAACTCACCATACCAGCGCGTTGACCAGCCGGCCCACACCGTCACCAGCTTCGAGCTGTTAAACGAATAGATAACCAGCATCAGCATTGGCGCGTAGAGAAAGGTAAAGCCCAGCAGCAAAATCACAATCCGCCAGGGCGAACGAACTACCGGTAAATTATTCATCCGTGTTCTCCCACGCTTTTTTGCTGGTGTTTGTGGAACCACATTATCGGCACAATTAGCAGCAGCAACATGATGATCGCTACCGCCGAGGCCACCGGCCAGTCGCGGTTATTGAAAAACTCTTGCCATAGCACGCGCCCGATCATGATGCTGTCCGGGCCACCGAGCAGTTCCGGGATCACAAACTCGCCCACAGCCGGGATAAACACCAGCATCGATCCGGCAATAATCCCACCTTTAGTCAGCGGCACGATCACAGTAAAGAACGTTTTCAGCGGTCGTGCACCGAGATCCAGCGCTGCTTCCACCAGCGAATAATCAATACGAATCAACGCGGTATAAATCGGCAGTACCATAAACGGCACGTAAGCGTAAACAATGCCGATATAAACGGCCAGATTGGTATGCAGAATGGTCAGCGGTTGATCGATAACCCCCAGCCACAGCAGAAAATTATTCAGCACACCGTTGTTTTTTAATATTCCCATCCAGGCATAAACGCGGATCAGAAACGAGGTCCACGACGGCAGGATCACCAGTAGTAATAAAATATTACGGGTCGAAGGCTTACTGTGCGCCACCGCCCACGCCAGCGGATAGCCGATCAGTAAACAGCAAAATGTCGAAATCGCAGCCACCTGTAGCGACTGGAGATAAGCATCGAAATAGAGCGGATCGTCGGTCAGTTGCAGAAAATTACCGAGATTAAGAGTGATGGACAGTTGCCCGTCAGCCCACTCCATCAGTTCGGTATAAGGTGGAATAGCGCGCGCCATCTCCGCCAGGCTTATTTTAAAGACAATCAGAAATGGCAGCAGAAACAGCAAGATCAACCAGATATATGGCAACGCAATGACCAGTTTGCGCCCATGCTTCATTTGCAGCTGCGACAACCACAGCTTAAATCCGCCCGGCGGTTTCGACTGGGCAGCAGGTTCAAGTGTACTCATCTTTGCTCCTTAAACCGTCAGCACCACACAGCTGTCCACTTCCCAGCACAAACGCACTTCGTCGCCCCAGGTCGGTAACCCTTTACGATGACGATGGGCGTTTTGTAGCTGGGCGCTAATCATCTGCCCACTTTTCAGACGAACGTGATACACCGAAAGATCGCCGAGATAGGCAATGTGTATCACCTCCCCCACCGCGAAGTTACAACCATTGGCGGGCGGCTCTTCGCAAAGCATGATTTTTTCCGGGCGCAGCGCCACATGTACCGGCACGTTATCGACCACCGAGGCATCCGCGTCGACTTTCAGTGGATGCACCAGCCCCGGCGAATCAAGCACCAGGCCATCTTCCTGACGCTCTTTGAGTACGCCTTCAAAGACGTTTACCGAGCCAATAAATTCGGCGCTATAGCGGGTAGTCGGATGCTCGTAGATCTCTTCCGGTTCGCCAATCTGGACAAATTTCCCACGATTCATAATGGCGATGCGCCCCGCCATGGTCATCGCCTCTTCCTGATCGTGGGTGACCATCACACAAGTCACACCGACGCGCTCCAGAATATCCACCACTTCAAGCTGCATCCGGTCACGCAGCTTTTTATCCAGCGCGCCCATCGGCTCATCGAGCAGTAATAGTTTCGGGCGCTTCGCAAGGCTTCGGGCCAGGGCCACACGTTGTCGCTGACCACCGGAAAGCTGATGCGGTTTGCGTTTGGCGAACTCCTGCATATGCACCAGGCCGAGCATCTCATTGACCCGGCTGGCAATTTCCGCTTTCGGTAGTTTGTCCTGTTTCAGGCCAAAAGCGATGTTCTGTTCCACGGTCATATGCGGAAACAGCGCGTAAGACTGAAACATCATATTGATGGGGCGCAGGTAAGGCGGAACCTGTGACAAATCGACGCCATCAAGCATTATCTGTCCGGCAGAAGGTTGTTCGAAACCTGCCAGCATACGCAGCAGCGTGGACTTGCCACAGCCGGATGCGCCCAGCAGCGCGAAGATTTCACCTTTGTAGATGGTCAGGCTGACATCATCCACCGCATGTTGACCATCGTAGGATTTGGTCAGGTTGCGGATTTCTAATAGCGGCGTCAGCGCCTTACGGGTTTTCGCCTGCGGGCGAGGGATAGCGTCATTCACGGCTGCTCTCCGGCATTGAATGTGTGCAAGCGCACCATAATGGTGCGAATTGCCGGCGGGTGTGGTGCGCCCCTCCGGCATCTACGACTGCGGATTATTTTCCGCTCTTCACTTTGGTCCACGCGCGGGTGCGCACACGGTCGATTTTCGGATCCTGCACTTTCAGAGTGAACAGCTTCGCACGAACATCCGCAGGCGGATAAATACCTGGGTTCTCACGGACTTCCGCACTCACCAGCGGCGTGGCTGCTTTATTGGCGTTGGCATAGAACACATGGTCGGAAATATGCGCTACTACATCCGGGCGCAGCAGGTAATTCAGGAACTGATAGGCTTCGTCTTTGTTTTTGGCATCCGCAGGCATGGCGAATACATCAAAGAACGCCATCGCCCCTTCTTTTGGAATCGAGAACGAGACATTCACGCCATTCTTCGCTTCCTTCGCGCGGTTTGACGCCTGCCAGACATCACCTGCCCAGCCGATAGCGACGCAAATATCGCCGTTTGCCAGGTCGTTAATGTATTGAGATGAATGGAAATAACGAATGTTCGGGCGCAGCTTTAACAGCAGATCTGTTGCCGGTCCGGTGTAATCATCCGCTTTAGTGCTGTTGGGATCTTTGCCGAGATAATTCAACACGGTAGCAAAAACTTCTTCTGGCGCATCCAGGAAAGAGACACCGCAGCTTTTCAGTTTTTCCAGATTTTCAGGTTTGAGGATCAAGTCCCAGCTATCGACGGGCGCGTTTTCGCCCAGCACCGCTTTAACTTTATCAACGTTATAGCCAATCCCGGTCGTCGCCCACATATAGGGCATAGCAAATTTATTGTCGGGATCGTGTTTGGCGACCAGCTTCAGCAGTTCCGGGTCGAGATTCTTCCACTCCGGCAATTTGCTTTTGTCCAGCGGCTGGAAAACTCCCGCAGTCAACTGGCGCTCCAGAAAGCTGGCAGATGGAACCACCAGATCAAAGCCGGTACTCCCGGCCATTAATTTGCCTTCCAGTACTTCGTTAGAGTCGAAAACATCGTAGACGACTTTAATACCGGTTTCTTTTTCAAAATTGGCCACCGTGTCCGGGGCGATATAATCAGACCAGTTATAAATGTGGAGTGTTTTTTGTTCAGCCGCGAGCGTGCCGACAGAGACGGCCATCAGAGCACCCGCAACCAGACCCGATAGCCATTTTTTATTTAAGGCGGTCATATCTCTTTCCTTCTGAAAGTTCGTTAACAAACGAACAAAAGTTGTCACACTGAAAGATATGCAATAAACGTGCATATTTTTTATCGGCGCGGTGTAAGAAAAGAGAACTTTCTCCCGGCCAGCACTGCTCGCCATATAAAAGCATCGCAAGAATAACTTTAGCCAGGGTTTGAGACTATAGCTCGGATTAAAAAACGGTATTTAACAAATTTTTATGCATATTTACTCTATGTGATAAAGCCAAATCGACACAAGAGAAGTGAAATAATCTTTAAGAAAAGGTTAAAAACAGCAGATAATTTTGCAGCGCGCAGCCACTGCACCAGCGACTGCGTGCTCGAAAGGAGTTATCAGTGGAGGAAATAGTTTTCGGTAACGTTGTTTTGCCCTTCATCATCAGTCGGTAACAGCAGTTGATGGGCATTAGCTTCAAGAATGACCATCGAAATCTGCTCTTCGCTCTGACGCACGAACCATGCAAACTGCTCATAGGTTACGCCCTGCATAACGGATAAAGACTGGCAAACCACCAGCTTTGGCAGATTATCATCCTGCATATCAAGAAATGCTTTCACGGTCAGCGAACTGGCATTGATGGCAGATAAATCCGCCGCCAGCAGCAATACGGCTGAAGGTCGGACTTCCGCCATGGCAGAAAACAGGATCGTGTTATCGATCAGATCGATTTTGGCATCAAAGACACCGTCGAAATTCTGCATATGGGGCAGATGCAGAGCCTGACAGTTATCACATTCAAAAAAACTCATCCCCAGGTCATCGAGCCATTGACGCAGCGTATCCAGACCAGGAACGACCAGCGATGTCATAATTTTGTACAACCTCTTTCGATAAAAAGACCGGCACAGCTTACGCAAAAAGCGCAGGCAAAACCATGATCAGTAATGTGATTGCGACTAACCACCCGTTTTCAGGCAATATTCTGTCGTAGCGTGGCGTTCGATCCAGCGGATCATTTTACCCGCGATGTCGATACCGGTGGTTTTTTCTATTCCTTCCAGCCCCGGCGACGCATTCACCTCCATCACCAACGGCCCGCGATTAGCACGCAGAATATCCACACCAGCAACGTCCAGCGCCATCGTTCGCGCGGCTTTTATCGCGATTTCACGCTCCTGTGGTGTGATACTGGCGACGCTTGCCGCGCCGCCACGATGCAAATTGGAACGAAAATCGCCCTCTTTCGCCCGCCGTTCAATCGCAGCGACCACTTCATCGCCAACAACCAGACAGCGGATATCGCACCCTTGCGCCTCTTTGATATATTCCTGCACCAGAATATGCGCGTTCAGACCGCGGAAAGCGTCAATCACGCTTTCCGCCGCCTGACGCGTCTCCGCCAGCACGACGCCAATTCCCTGCGTGCCTTCAACCAACTTGACCACCAGCGGCGCACCACCGACCATGTCGATTAAATCGCTGGTATCATCTGGCGAATGCGCAATGCCCGTGACAGGCAGGTCGATGCCCTGACGCGCCAGCAGTTGCATGGAACGCAATTTGTCACGCGCCCGGGCAATGGCGACCGACTCATTGAGCGGATAGCTCCCCAGCATCTCGAACTGGCGCAGTGCCGCCGTCCCATAAAAGGTAATGGCGGTGCCAATACGCGGGATCACTGCGTCAAAATGGGGTAACTTGCGGCCTTTGTAGTGAATAGAAGACGCCGCAGGATTTATGTTCATGTAGCAAGAAAGCGGATCAAGAATTTCAACCAGGTGACCGCGCTGTATAGCGGCTTCACGCAGCCGCTTACACGAATAGAGCGTTCCATCCCGGGACAATATGGCAATTTTCACCCTGCACCTCTCTGTCAGACCTGGTCAAAAGCCCGCGTATCATACATCGACGTGGCGGTTTTAGCGCGTCGCCCAACCCTGTTTGTGCAAATAATCCAGAATAAATGGGCGGCTTTCTTTAATGATTGTTCGGCGGATATGATCGCTCCAGGTATCCCGGCGATTATTGCTGCCACGGGTGAGGTAATATTCCGCCAGTTGCTCGTCATACTGCGCCAGTGCGCCTTTATCCAGCGGTTGATAGCTGTTTTCATGCACCAAAATGGAGGCCGGTAAACGCGGCTTAAGATCCGGATTATCCGCAGGCCAGCCAAGGCACAGCCCAAACAGCGGCAGAACATGCTGCGGTAATTTAAGCAGTTTCGTCACCGCTTCAATATTATTGCGCAGGCCGCCGATATATACCCCGCCCAATCCCAGCGATTCCGCTGCGATTAATGCATTCTGCGCCATCATTGCCGTATCAACGACACCGAGCAACAGTTGTTCCGCCAGGCCGAGCTGAGCATCCGGACAGATCTGTAAATGGCGGTTAAAGTCGGCACAGAACACCCAGAACTCCGCCGCTTGCGCTACGTGTTTTTGCCCGCCGGTCAGCGTCACCAGTTCTTCACGTAACGCTTTGTCGGTAATGCGAATAATGCTACTGCACTGCAAAAAACTGGAACTGGACGTCGCACGGGCGCTGTTAATAATCGCCTCACGCTGCGCTTCGGAAATGGGTTCATCAGTGAAATGGCGAATGGAGCGATGGCCACAAATAAGTTCAATGGTTGGCGTCATTATCTTTTTCTCTTTCTGAACGTGAATATTGCGGTGGACGGTTCATCAGCTGTGGGGCAAGACGTTTTGCCACCTGAAGAATAACCACCACCGCAGCGGGAAGCATGAGCAAAACACCGAGAAAAATCATCAGAATCTGCACTTCTGGCCGAGAAAATGGCTCAGGCAGCGACAGGGAGTCGCTTACCGACAGCAGCGCCACCGCCAGTAGCATCATTCCGATAAATTCCAGTATCAACACGCCTTTAGGCAATTTACCGATCGCGCGCATACGCTTCCCTCTGCAAAGTGAGCCTTCAGTCTAAAACTTTTCACTGTATTGTGTTTAACAGTTATAGCTTTTAGCAATTAATGCAACAGGTTAAACCTACTTTCAGCGAATACATTTTAGCGTGATCATTACAGGCATAAATCTATGAGGAGAGAAATAATGCAAACCGTTATTTTTGGTCGTTCGGGTTGCCCTTACTGTGTGCGTGCAAAAGATCTGGCTGAGAAATTGAGCAATGAACGCGATGATTTTCAGTATCAGTATGTAGATATTCGTGCGGAAGGGATCACTAAAGAAGATCTACAACAAAAGGCAGGTAAACCCGTAGAAACCGTGCCGCAGATTTTTGTCGATCAGCAACATATCGGCGGCTATACCGATTTTGCTGCATGGGTGAAAGAAAATCTGGACGCCTGATCGTCTGACAAGCCCTCGCGTTGAGGGCTTTACTGATTTTTTCTGTGCTGTGGTTTAAACAAACTACTGATAAATAAGAAACACAGTGCCCCCAGCGCACACCAGAACACCGCGCTTAGTAACCATGCCAGCTCTTGCCAGAATGAGCGCGTCGGTGAAAAAAACAGCCGCATAATGAGCATCGAACAGGGTGCCGCCAGCATTGCGCCAAACAGAGGTTTCAGGACTTCTCTACGCTGTGAAAAGAAGCTGGCGACTGCTCCAGGAAGAATGAAAAATAGCAAGCCGATTTCAGGATGCCCGGCAGCCCGAAAAGCGCCTTTCATGTGCGTCGCCAGAAAAAGGCACACCACAATGAAGAGGACAAAACAGCAGATTGCCCCCGCCCAACGTTGTTTATGTTTCACTCGTTCCTCCTGACACTGCGTCTATCGAACACATTTTTCGCCAGTGTGGCGTTCAGTAAGATAAAGCCGCTTCGCATTCCATGCTAATATAGGCCAACGCAATTCATATAGCCGTTGATACCTAATGTGATTACACTAGTAAAATATATTGTTACTTTACTATCGTTTAGGTGCGCTGAATGAATCTGCGCCCTGAATTCTGGTAAAAAACATTATCGTAAATTACCATTTCTTTCAACAGCTTACTAGTAAACAAGAAGTTAGCCTCCGTGAATATAAACGTCGCCGAATTGTTAAATGGGAATTACATTCTGTTATTATTTGTGGTCCTCGCGCTTGGGCTATGTCTCGGAAAGTTACGACTTGGTTCGATCCAACTGGGTAATTCCATTGGCGTTTTAGTCGTATCGCTGTTATTAGGCCAACAACATTTCAGCATTAACACCGATGCGCTTAATCTTGGCTTTATGCTGTTTATTTTCTGCGTCGGGGTCGAAGCCGGACCGAACTTTTTTTCCATTTTTTTTCGCGATGGGAAAAATTACCTAATGTTAGCACTGGTGATGGTTGGCAGTGCGCTGGTGATCGCCTTAGGGTTAGGTAAGCTGTTTGGCTGGGATATTGGCCTGACGGCCGGTATGTTAGCAGGCTCTATGACGTCGACACCGGTTCTGGTCGGTGCTGGCGATACACTGCGTCATTCCGGCATGGAAAGCAGGCAGCTCTCACTGGCACTGGATAATCTGAGCCTCGGGTATGCCTTAACCTATTTAATCGGTCTGGTGAGTTTGATTGTTGGTGCGCGTTACTTGCCGAAATTGCAGCATCAGGACTTACAGACCAGCGCCCAGCAAATCGCCCGCGAACGTGGCCTGGACACTGATGCCAACCGTAAGGTTTATTTACCGGTGATCCGCGCCTATCGCGTCGGCCCGGAACTGGTGGCCTGGACCGACGGCAAAAATCTGCGTGAACTGGGTATTTATCGACAAACCGGCTGCTACATTGAACGTATTCGACGTAACGGGATTCTGGCAAATCCAGACGGTGATGCCGTGCTACAAATGGGCGATGAAATAGCGTTGGTAGGCTATCCCGACGCCCATGCCCGACTCGATCCCAGCTTCCGTAACGGTAAAGAAGTTTTCGATCGTGACCTTCTCGACATGCGTATCGTCACTGAAGAAGTGGTCGTTAAAAACCATAACGCTGTAGGTAAACGTCTCGCACAACTGAAGTTGACCGATCACGGTTGCTTCCTTAACCGCGTCATTCGTAGCCAGATTGAGATGCCGATAGATGACAACGTCGTGCTTAACAAAGGTGACGTTTTACAAGTCAGCGGCGATGCCCGCCGCGTAAAAACCATCGCCGATCGCATCGGCTTTATCTCGATTCACAGCCAGGTCACTGACCTGCTGGCATTCTGCGCCTTCTTTGTTATTGGGCTGATGATCGGGATGATCACCTTCCAGTTCAGCACATTCAGTTTCGGCATGGGGAACGCTGCCGGGTTGTTATTCGCCGGAATTATGCTGGGCTTTATGCGTGCTAACCACCCGACCTTCGGTTACATTCCGCAGGGTGCATTAAGCATGGTGAAAGAGTTCGGCTTGATGGTGTTTATGGCAGGCGTTGGTCTGAGCGCCGGTAGCGGTATTAATAACGGCCTGGGCGCGATTGGCGGTCAGATGTTGATTGCCGGATTGATTGTCAGTCTGGTGCCCGTGGTTATCTGTTTCTTGTTCGGTGCTTATGTATTGCGAATGAACCGCGCGCTGTTGTTCGGCGCAATGATGGGCGCACGTACCTGCGCGCCGGCAATGGAGATCATCAGTGATACAGCTCGCAGTAACATCCCGGCGCTGGGCTATGCGGGCACCTATGCAATCGCCAACGTCCTGCTGACGCTGGCAGGGACAATCATCGTCATGGTATGGCCAGGATTAGGATAAAACTGAAGTTGCCCTGAAAATGAAATTTTTTTGCACAACCGCAGAACTTTTCCGCAGGGCATCAGTCTTAATTAGTGCCACTGCTTTTCTTTGATGTCCCCATTTTGTGGAGCCCATCAACCCCGCCATTTCGGTTCAAGGTTGATGGGTTTTTTGTTATCTAAAACTTATCTACTACCCTGCAACCCTCTCAACCATCCTCAAAATCTCCTCGCGCGATAGCGGCTTACGGTCGGTGACAAAATGCAGCGTCATCCCCTCAATAAACGCATCAAGCGCGCGGGCGGTTCCGGGTTCAAACCATTGTTCGAGCGTTTGCTGACTGCGCTGCATCCAGTTTTGCATTACCGTTTTTAATAGCGGTTTTCGGCTAGCCAGCGCGTAGAGCTGGTACATCAGCTCCATGTTATCCGGCGTTGCAACCTGTGAGCTGTAGATCATATCGGTGATAGCCTGGCATGCGCCCGGAGCATCACTAACATCGCTAAAAAATGCCTGATATTGCCGGGACATGATCTCAGTAAAACTGCTGAACGCCTCCAGTAACAACTCATCAATTCCTGAAAAATAGTAGGTCATCGATCCCAACGGTACCCCGGCAAGGGTAGCAATTTTGCGGTGCGTAACAGCATGTATTCCGTAAAGTTTCACCGCCTCCAGCGTGGCCTGGATAATTTTTTCTCGCCGTTGCGGATCGTTAGCGCGACGCATGTCATTTCCTCTCTCTGCAATTGTGTACAAATGTACACAACCTTGCTAATGTTGTCTTCCCTCTTCTTATTTTGACGTGATCTATGACCGTAAATTCTTCACGTAATGCATTGAAACGCCGAACCTGGGCGCTGTTTATGTTCTTCTTTTTGCCAGGCCTGTTAATGGCGTCCTGGGCAACCCGTACGCCTGCTATCCGCGATATTCTCTCTGTCTCGATCGCTGAAATGGGCGGTGTTCTCTTTGGTCTGTCGATCGGTTCGATGAGCGGTATTCTCTGCTCGGCGTGGTTAGTGAAACGCTTTGGGACACGTAATGTCATCCTGGTCACGATGTCCTGCGCATTGATCGGGATGATGATATTAAGTCTGGCACTCTGGCTGACATCGCCCCTGCTCTTTGCCGTTGGTCTCGGCGTCTTTGGGGCAAGTTTTGGTTCTGCGGAAGTGGCGATAAACGTTGAAGGTGCTGCCGTTGAGCGAGAAATGAATAAGACGGTTTTGCCGATGATGCACGGTTTTTATAGCCTGGGCACGCTGGCAGGCGCAGGTGTCGGGATGGCACTGACGGCCTTTGGCGTTCCGGCAACGGTGCACATTTTATTGGCGGCGCTGGTAGGTATCGCACCTATTTATATCGCCATTCAGGCAATCCCTGACGGTACGGGCAAAAATGCTGCCGATGGCACCCAGCATGGCGAAAAAGGCGTACCTTTTTATCGCGATATCCAGTTGCTGCTGATAGGTGTTGTGGTGCTGGCGATGGCCTTTGCCGAAGGTTCTGCCAACGACTGGTTACCCTTATTAATGGTTGACGGTCACGGTTTTAGCCCTACTTCCGGCTCGCTGATTTATGCCGGTTTTACCCTGGGGATGACCGTTGGACGCTTCACCGGCGGTTGGTTCATCGACCGTTACAGTCGCGTTGCCGTGGTTCGGGCCAGTGCACTAATGGGGGCGTTGGGTATTGGGCTGATTATTTTTGTCGATAGCGCCTGGGTCGCTGGGGTGTCTGTTGTACTCTGGGGACTGGGTGCCTCGCTGGGCTTCCCGCTGACCATTTCTGCCGCCAGCGATACCGGCCCCGATGCACCAACCCGCGTCAGTGTGGTAGCAACGACCGGTTATCTGGCTTTCCTCGTCGGGCCGCCGCTGCTGGGCTATCTCGGCGAACATTATGGATTACGTAGTGCAATGCTGGTTGTACTGGCGCTGGTTATTCTCGCGGCTATTGTCGCGAAAGCCGTCGCCAAACCCGATACCAAAACGCAGACGGCGATGGAGAATAGTTGATGAGCATTAAATTAATTGCGGTAGACATGGATGGTACTTTCTTAAGCGATCAAAAAACCTATAACCGTGAGCGGTTTATGGCTCAGTATCAGCAAATGAAAGCACAAGGAATTCGCTTTGTAGTCGCCAGCGGGAATCAATATTATCAGTTGATCTCTTTCTTCCCTGAAATTGCTAATGAAATTGCCTTTGTGGCTGAAAACGGCGGCTGGGTAGTGAGCGAAGGCAAAGATGTTTTTAATGGCGAGCTATCGAAGGATGCGTTTGCTACTGTCGTGGAACATTTGCTGACGCGCCCGGAAGTGGAAATTATTGCCTGCGGAAAAAATAGTGCCTATACACTCAAAAAATATGACGATGCCATGAAAACGGTGGCGGAAATGTATTATCACCGTCTGGAATACGTCGATAACTTTGACAACTTAGAGGATATCTTCTTTAAGTTTGGCCTGAATCTTTCCGATGAACTGATTCCACAAGTACAAAAAGCATTACATGAGGCCATCGGCGATATTATGGTGTCGGTCCACACCGGCAACGGCAGCATCGATCTGATTATCCCCGGCGTACATAAAGCCAATGGCCTTCGCCAACTGCAGAAATTATGGGGAATAGACGACAGCGAAGTGGTGGTCTTTGGCGATGGCGGTAACGATATTGAGATGCTGCGTCAGGCAGGCTTTAGTTTTGCAATGGAAAATGCCGGTAGCGCGGTCGTCGCAGCGGCAAAATACCGCGCAGGCTCCAATAACCGTGAAGGCGTACTGGATGTGATCGATAAAGTTCTTAAACACGAAGCGCCATTTGACCAATAAAACCGGCAGCACGCCCGGCAACACAATGCCTGAATGAAGGCTGCATAATTCGCGGAAATTAACCCGCTGCATTATTTCAGGCGAAATGATTATGAAAAATTGTCTACTGTTGGGCGCGCTTTTAATGGGCTTTACTGGTGTGGCGATGGCGCAAAGTGTCACCGTCGATGTGCCGAGTGGATACAAAGTGGTTGTGGTTCCTGATTCAGTCAGCGTTCCACAAGCGGTCAGCGTCGCGACTGTGCCGCAAACCGTCTATGTGGCTCCTGCGCCAGCTCCGGCTTACCGCCCGCATCCTTATGTTCGCCATCTTGCCAGCGTAGGTGAAGGGATGGTTATCGAACACCAGATTGACGACCATCACCATTAATTCGAGAATGCCTGATCGCACAAAGCAGTCAGGCATTTTTTTACCCTTCGTGAGAATTTCCCATCTGTTTATCTTTTAAAAAGATAACCATCAGCGACAGCCACAAAATTCCGTTGACAAGGTTGAAGAGATTAAACAGTCCGTTGCCCCCGTTCAGCCAGGCATGTTTGCTGATTTCAATACCAACGGTAAAGATCAGCATTTGCAGCATTCCCATCGCGGCAGAAACCGTACCTTTACTCATATCGCTGGCAAACAGGGTTAATCGCACCAGTCCCGCATTCGCCAGACCAATACCGAAAGCATAAATACTTAACCCGGCAGTCATCCATAAATACGCGTGCGATGAGATAACCGTTGCCGCAGCAGCGACCAATAGACCAATCATAATCGGCCAGCCGCCCATAATAATCAGCGAACGTACGGTGCGGCGCGAGGTCAGACGCGCTAACAGCAAGTTACCCGCAATTAACGCCCCGAAAATAGGCACTTGCAGCAAGCCATATTCATAGCTGCTCAACTGCTCGCCGGTAATGATGATAATCGGCGACTGGGCGATCCACGCCAGCAACGGCAGACTAACGAATCCCAGCGCCAGCGCCCCCGCCACAAAGCGGCCGTTCTTCAGCACCAGCTTATAGTCACGACCGAGTTCTTTCAGTGACAGTTTCTCGCCTATACGCGTGGCGGTTTCAGGCATGGCTCGTTGCAGACCGAAAAAGGAGATCGCTGCCAATGCGGCAAACAAAACAAACATCCCCTCCCAGGGCAGCACATGGATCCACGCCGCGCCCACCAGCGGACCAAGTAGCGGAGCAATCAGCGCCACGTTCGCCATCAGCGCGGTGATCTTGATACAAACCGCCTCTTCGAAGGATTCCTGAATTGCGGCGTATCCCACAGCGCCAATGAAACAGAGGCTTATGCCCTGCAAGAAGCGCAACAGGGTGAATTGTTCAATGTTTTGCGCCAGCAATATTGCCAGACAGGTGACGATAAACCACACCACTCCCGCCAGCATCACCGGACGGCGACCAATACGATCCGACAGCGGCCCCAGCAGCCATTGTAAAAACATCCCGCCCGCCAGATACGCGGTCATCGAAGTAGGAACCCAATCAATGCCCGCCTGATATTGTTCCACCACGGCCAACATACCGGGTTGAATCATATCGTTGCCGATATAGGTTGAAAATTCGTAAAGCACCAGACAGAGAGGGAAAAGTAACGCCTGACGTCCAAGCCTGGCACCGGAAGCTAATTTATTTTGCATGCAATTTCTTCGCCAATAATAATCGCGCAGAGTTTAATAAAAGCGCAGCTAACGAGAAAGCGAATTTTGTAGCTGAAACCACGGTTAAGCACATTCTTACATTATTACGAGTATAGCTACGCTTTCTTTAAGTTTTATTTAACCTATGCCCGTTACAATCACCCACCGTAAACAGGCCGCTTGAGGGAAATAAGACGATGCCGCTTTACCCAGTTTAACCTGCACTTTATTCTCAACGACTTGCCTGTATTGGCTCCCTTTTAATCACTTTGCGTCGGGAAGTTATGCTGGAAAATTTGAATCTCTCTCTATTCTCTCTTATTAACGCGACGCCAGACTCGGCTCCGTGGATGATCTCGTTGGCGATTTTTATTGCTAAAGATTTGATTACCGTGGTGCCGTTGCTGGCCGTGGTACTTTGGTTGTGGGGGCTTACAGCACAACGGCAACTGGTGATAAAAATCGCTATCGCGCTGGCGGTCAGCCTGTTTGTGTCCTGGACGATGGGACATCTTTTTCCGCACGACCGACCCTTTGTCGAAAATATCGGCTATAACTTCCTGCATCATGCGGCGGATGACTCATTCCCAAGCGATCACGGTACGGTGATTTTCACCTTTGCACTGGCATTTTTATGCTGGCATCGCCTGTGGTCCGGCTCACTTTTAATGGTGCTGGCCGTCGTCATTGCCTGGTCGCGCGTTTATCTTGGCGTCCACTGGCCGCTGGATATGCTCGGTGGATTGCTGGCAGGTATGATTGGCTGCCTTAGTGCCCAGATTATCTGGCAAGCGATGGGGCATAAACTCTATCAACGTCTGCAATCGTGGTATCGCGTCTGTTTTGCATTACCGATCCGCAAAGGCTGGGTGCGTGACTGATCTCTGCTAAAAAGTGTAGTATTGAGCGGCTCGCTTCAATAACTATTCAGAGGGATTATGGAAACACGTCGCGAAGAGCGTATCGGGCAGCTGCTGCAAGAATTAAAACGCAGCGATAAGTTACATCTTAAAGACGCCGCCGCCCTGCTTGGGGTTTCGGAGATGACGATTCGTCGCGATCTGAACAACCACAGTGCGCCCGTCGTTTTGCTCGGCGGCTATATTGTTCTGGAACCGCGCAGTGCCAGCCATTACCTGTTAAGCGATCAAAAATCCCGCCTGGTGGAAGAAAAACGCCGGGCGGCAAAACTGGCTGCGACGCTGGTAGAACCCGATCAGACCCTCTTTTTTGACTGTGGCACCACCACGCCGTGGATTATTGAAGCGATTGATAATGAAATCCCTTTTACCGCCGTTTGTTATTCGCTAAATACCTTTCTGGCGCTGAAAGAGAAACCCCATTGCCGCGCGTTTCTTTGCGGTGGTGAATTTCACGCCAGCAACGCCATTTTCAAACCCATCGATTTTCAGCAAACGCTGAATAATTTTTGCCCGGATATCGCTTTTTATTCTGCGGCGGGCGTGCATGTCAGTAAAGGCGCTACCTGTTTTAATCTTGAAGAGTTGCCGGTAAAACACTGGGCCATGTCGATGGCGCAAAAGCATGTGCTGGTTGTCGACCACAGTAAATTTGGCAAGGTGCGTCCGGCGCGCATGGGTGACCTGAAACGCTTTGATATTGTGGTGAGCGATTGTTGCCCGGAAGATGAGTATGTGAAGTACGCGCAGACGCAGCGCATTAAGTTGATGTATTAATGACGTATAACCGGATGACGTTTCGCGCCATCCGGTTATCAGAAGATTAAGAGAACCAGCTGCCGAACCACTGATGGAATTTCATCATCACGAAATCCCACACCCGACCAAAGAATCCGCCCTCTTCCACATTTTCCATCACGATCAGCGGACGCTGCTCAATGGATTTACCGTTAAGCTGGAAATCAATGGTCCCGACAACCTGACCTTTTTTCAGCGGTGCGGTAAGCTGCGGTTCCGTTAACGTATAACTCGCTTTCAGGTTTTTCAGCTGCCCACGCGGTATGGTCACTGAGCCCGCTTCACCTGCCCCGAGATTCACTTCGCTCTTATCACCAAACCAGACGCGCTGAGTCACAAAGGTGGCATCAGGTTTAATTGGCGTCACGGTTTCAAAGAAGCGGAAACCCCAGGTCAATAATTTCTCAGACTCATTAAAACGGATACGGTCGGTTTTCGCCCCCAACACTACGGAGATTAAACGCATATCGCCCTGGGTAGCCGAAGCAACCAGATTATATCCCGCGCCTGCCGTGGTTCCTGTCTTCATGCCATCAACATTCAGATTGCTGCTCCACAGCAGACGGTTACGGTTAGGCTGACGAATTTTGTTGAAGGTGAACTCTTTCTCTTTATGAATGGCGTACTCTTCCGGCACATCGTGGATCAATGCTTTACCCAGCAATGCCATATCGCGCGCGGTGCTGAACTGCCCCGGCGCATCCAGGCCGTGCACCGTCTGGAAGGTAGTGTTGGTCAGACCCAGTTTTTTGGCATAACCATTCATCAGACCAATAAATGACTCCTGGCTCCCGGCAACGTAATCAGCCAGCGCAATACAGGCGTCATTACCGGACTGGATAATCACACCTTTGTTCAAGTCTGCCACCGAAACCTGATCGCCCGGTTTGAGGAACATTACCGATGAACCACGCAGTGCCGGATTTCCCGTCGCCCAGGCATCTTTACCGACCGTCACCATATCGGTGAGTTTAATCTTATCGGCCTTAAGCGCCTGCCCAACCACATAGCTGGTCATGATTTTAGTCAGGCTCGCGGGATCCAGTTTCTCATCCGCATTGCCTTCTGCCAGCACTTTACCGCTGGCGTAATCCATTAAAATCCATGCACGCGCATCCACGCTCGGCGCTTCAACGGTTTGTTCCGCCGCGAATGCCGTTGGGGCAAAAAGGAATAAAAATGCAGAACCCGCTGCAAGACCACGAAGGAGAGAGGAGTATTGCGTCATAAATGCCACCCGAGTATCCATTCAAAAAAAATACGTTATATCGCCGTATGATAAGTTTGGTGATTAATAACGCACACACAAACTTAAAGAAACCGTAAGTTGGTAAAGTTTTTAAAGTTTATGCAATATCCTGCCGCTTCGCTGCTTCTGGTGTCATTTTTTTGCCAGCTGTTGCTTAAAAGTTAACTTTACTTCACCATCGGAGTCCTGTTCAGCCTGTGGCTGCCTGTCGGAAAAGGGGTGAGTATGATTACGCTGTGGGGTCGGAATAATTCAACTAACGTAAAAAAAGTATTGCTGACGCTCGAAGAACTGGAACTACCTTATGAGCAAATTCTCGCGGGCCGTGAGTTTGGGATAAATCACGATGCTGATTTTCTGGCGATGAACCCTAACGGGCTGGTGCCGTTGTTGCGTGACGACGAAAGTGATCTCATTCTTTGGGAATCAAACGCCATTGTCCGCTATCTGGCGGCACAGTACGGGCAAAAACGCCTGTGGATCGACTCACCGGCACGTCGTGCGGAAGCGGAAAAATGGATGGACTGGGCAAACCAGACGCTCAGTAATGCTCATCGCGGGATCCTGATGGGATTAGTCAGAACACCACCGGAAGAGCGCGATCAGGCCGCCATTGATGCCAGTTGCAAAGAGTGCGACGCCCTGTTTGCCCTGCTCGATGCGGAACTGGCAAAAGTAAAATGGTTCTCTGGCGACGAGTTTGGTGTGGGCGATATCGCTATCGCACCGTTCATCTACAATTTGTTTAACGTTGGCCTGACCTGGACACCGCGTCCAAATCTGCAACGCTGGTATCAGCAACTCACTGAACGCCCCGCAGTGCGCAAAGTGGTGATGATTCCCGTTAGCTAATTGCGTGGGCTAACTTTAAGTAATTCCCCACTGGACTCGTCGGTGAGAACGTATAAATAACCGTCGGGTCCAGTGCGAACATCACGAATTCGCTGCCCTCTGTCCGTTAAAATACGGCCATCTTCTGTCACTTTGTCGCCGTTGACGCTCATCACAATGACATCTTTATCTTTCAGCGCGCCAATAAATAATTTTTGCTGCCACTGGGGGAATTTATCGCTGTTATAGAAGGCCATGCCGCTCACAGCGGGCGAATCTTTCCAGTAAAAAACAGGTTGCTCGGTCCCGGCGACGATCTCCCCTTTCGCTTCCGGTATCTTAAAGCCTGAATAGTTGATTCCCCAGGTTGCCAGCGGCCAGCCGTAGTTTTTGCCTTTTTGCGGGATATTAATTTCATCACCACCGCGCGGGCCATGTTCATTCAGCCACAGTGCATTACTCCACGGATTCATCGCCATTCCTTGCGGATTACGAATGCCATAAGACCAGATCTCGGCGCGCGCACCGGATTCCTTTATAAAAGGATTATCATCCGGGATTTCGCCCTGGTCGGTCAGACGCACCAGTTTGCCCTGTAATTTATCCAGATCCTGCGCCGTCGGGCGCTGATTGTTTTCGCCCAGAGCAATAAAAAGATAACCTTTACCGTCGAATACCAGCCGCCCGCCAAAATGGTTGCCGGTAGACAGTTTTGGCATCTGGCGAAAGACGGTGCGGAAGTCGGTCACTTTTGAGAGATCATCACTTAAGCGGCCATAACCCACAGCAGTTCCGGCTTTGCCATCATCGCCAACTTCGGAATAACTTAACCAGATGCGGCGAGACTGAGCAAAATCAGGCGCTAAAACCACGTCCAGCAGGCCGCCCTGCCCGTGCGCCCAAACGTCCGGAACTCCGGAAAGCGGCGCAGATAATCCTTTTCCTGCTTGCCAGTGACGCAACTCGCCGCCGCGCAGAGTGATTAACATACCGTGATTATCGGGTAAAAAGGCCAGTGCCCAGGGATGGTCGAGTTTGTCTTGCAGTACTTCGACATTTACCGTTGCAGGAGCCGCCCAGAGAGCGGAAGAAAGACAAATAAGGGGCACAAGGAAAAAGGATTGTCGATGCATAACGCCTCCGGATTGACTCTGGCTTAAAGCGTAGTCAGTGGAGGAGATAACAAATTCATTTTTACAAAAACTTAAACATGAAGGGGGAGACGCTTTCTCCCCCTTAGTTTTCAGGCCTTCTCAAGCATGGCGTGCTTCTGCAGGCTCTGGATACTCAGCGTTAAGCTCATCAGACAATTTTCAAGCTTATCGGCGTTGACGGTAATAACAGTCGGGCAATCATGGTGCCCACTCATCAAACATACTGCGGCTGTCGCTAATGCTTCTTCAGCATGATGAAGAGCACTCCACTCTTCCTGATCCAGATGAAGATTCAACCGCAGCGATTTATCGTGCAGTTCGCGATTCAGTTTAAAAAAGTTATCTCGTAGATGATTGCTTTCGCTGACGGACATGTATCCTTTTGCCTTCCTCAGTTGCACGTATGCGGCGAGGTCAACGCGTGCGTCGATCAACCGGTTCAGCAGATCGATTCGCTGTCTGTCAACGAACATACTTCGATCCTCCTCTTCCCAGCCTTGTTGCAATTAAATGGTATGGCTATTTTTTGAGCAAAATGCTGTCCAGGATCAATTCTTCACGCCGAATTAACAAAATTTACATTTCCTTCGCCTCCGCCAGCGAATGAGATTGCGATACAAATTTTATCCAGAACTCTGTAGAATCCCTGCCCTGACCTTTCCTGTAACTGAATATTTTTTAAGCTATGAGCAAAGTAACTCCCCAGCCGAAAATCGGCTTTGTTTCCCTTGGCTGTCCGAAAAACCTTGTTGATTCAGAGCGTATTCTCACCGAACTCCGCACTGAAGGTTATGACGTGGTACCGAGCTATGACGATGCGGACATGGTGATCGTCAACACCTGCGGCTTTATTGACAGCGCGGTACAAGAATCACTGGAAGCCATTGGTGAAGCGTTGAATGAAAACGGCAAGGTTATTGTGACCGGTTGTCTGGGGGCAAAAGAAGATCAGATCCGCGAAGTCCACCCGAAAGTGCTGGAAATCACCGGGCCTCATAGCTATGAGCAGGTTCTGGAGCACGTTCATCACTACGTGCCAAAACCGAAACACAACCCATTCCTGAGCCTGGTGCCAGAACAAGGTGTGAAACTGACGCCGCGTCATTATGCCTATCTGAAAATTTCTGAAGGCTGTAATCACCGCTGCACCTTCTGCATTATTCCGTCTATGCGCGGCGACCTGGTGAGCCGTCCGATTGGCGAAGTGTTAAGTGAAGCGAAACGTCTGGTAGATGCGGGCGTTAAAGAGATTCTGGTGATCTCGCAGGATACTTCCGCCTATGGCGTTGATGTTAAACATCGTACTGGCTTCCACAACGGCGAGCCGGTAAAAACCAGCATGGTCAGCCTGTGCGAACAGTTATCGAAACTGGGGATCTGGACACGTCTGCACTACGTTTACCCTTATCCGCATGTGGACGACGTCATCCCACTGATGGCAGAAGGCAAAATCCTGCCGTATCTGGACATTCCGTTGCAGCACGCCAGCCCGCGCATTCTCAAACTGATGAAGCGTCCGGGTTCTGTAGATCGCCAACTGGCGCGCATCAAACAGTGGCGCGAAATCTGCCCGGAACTGACCCTACGCTCAACCTTTATTGTCGGCTTCCCTGGCGAGACAGAAGAAGATTTCCAGATGCTACTCGACTTCCTGAAAGAAGCGCGTCTGGATCGCGTTGGCTGCTTTAAATACAGCCCGGTTGAAGGTGCAGACGCCAATGCCCTGCCTGACCAGGTTCCGGAAGAAGTTAAAGAAGAACGCTGGAACCGTTTCATGCAGCTGCAGCAGCAGATTTCCGCCGAGCGCCTGCAAGAGAAAGTGGGCCGTGAAATTCTGGTGATTATCGACGAAGTGGACGAAGAAGGCGCGATTGGTCGCAGCATGGCAGATGCACCGGAAATCGACGGCGCGGTTTATCTCAATGGTGAAACCAACGTTAAGCCGGGTGATATCCTGCGTGTGAAAGTCGAGCACGCCGATGAGTACGATTTGTGGGGTAGCCGGGTTTAATTAATTCAGGCCGGGCAAAATCATTTGTCCGGCCTGCGAATAATGATTACTGCCAGCTAATCTGTGCCCTGCCGTTTTTCTTACTCTTATACAGCCGCTCATCCGCCAGCATTTTCAAGCGTTCGACGGTAGGACATTCATTTGAATGTGCTACACCGATACTGGTACTTAAATTAATGCTTCCCACCTGGAAATGAACGATTTCTTTTAGAATCGATAGCAACTCTTCCAGCGTTCCACCCGTATAAATCACCGCAAATTCGTCACCGCCGAAGCGGTAGACTTTACCTTTATCTACCGGGATCTGTGATTTAAGGATTTTCACCACTTTCATCAACACTTCATCGCCCAGCAAATGACCGAAGGTGTCGTTAATGTTTTTGAATTTATCGACGTCAAACAGGCACAAATAACCGCCTTTTTCCGGCAGCGCTTTTAAATCTTCGTCAAAGGATTTTCTGCCCATTGCTTTGGTCAGGTCGTCCAGGAACGCCGAGTTATACATACTGTAGAGTTTTTTGACATCGGCAGCCGAAAAGAAAAGCCCGCCATCCAGTACGCGTTCAAAATGGTTATTAATGATGGCTTCTTTCTCCACAATACCACGATTAATCACTCTGCGTACCAGATAGAGGCAACTGGCACCCGATATCACTGCCACCAATGCGGCAAAGAAAATAATCAATGTACAAACCCGCAAATAAACATCTTTTTTATACGCAAATACATACAATCCGGTCGGCAAATAGGCGAAGTGCTCCATCGCTTCCGAAACGGTGAAGATGGCGTTTTTAGCATTATATTCATCACCGGTCACCGGTTTACCGTTCTTAAATAGAGAGAACATCAGGTTCTCGCTGTCCATCGCCAGCGATTTTGACAGTAAAGAAAAACGCTCCAGACCAAGCAAAAATATCAGACTACGATTGTGAGTTACCGGATAGAGGTAATAGACGAAGGTTTTACCGTCAAAAGAGATAAACCCTGTATTTTTGACATGTCGATACTTCACAACCTGCATAATATCTGCACAATAATTTTTCTCGAACTCCTTTACCTGAATACATTCGTCACTGGAAATCAGATAAGGACCGACATCGTACAAATAAGAGGGGGAAACCGAGTCGGCGTAAGCTGTGCGCAAACCAACCAACAGCTGTTCCTCCGTGGGATTTAGCGTGTTGATAAGATCAATTGCCACGCTACGCCGATATTCAGCAATATTTGCCACCGCAAAAGCAGTATCAATAACGGACTGTTTCAGGCTATACACCCGTTCCTTTACCATTTGAGTGTAGATCCCGCAGGCAACTGCTGAAATCATGATAAAAATCAGCAGACTGACTGTAAGTACGAACTTATTGATTCTGGACATACGTAAACTACTCTTTTACTAATTTTCCACTTTTATCCCAGGCGGAGAATGGCATGGGTTTCTGGTACAGATACCCCTGAGCCTGAACACATCCTAATTTGATTAATTCGCGCGCAACGTCTTCGCTCTCTACGCCTTCCGCAATCACCGGGATCCGGTTATAGCGTGCCAGGTCGAAAATAATGCGCACAATTTTTCCCGCAGTACCGAAAATATCGCCGGTGAATTGCGAGTCCACCTTTATGCTGTCTGGATTAATTTCATAAAAACGTTTCAGGTTTGACAAACCGGTGCCAAAGTCATCAATCGATATCCGTACCCCTTGTTTACGCAGTTGTTCAATATTGAGATAAAAATGTTCATTAATTCGCTCGATCACGGTTTCAGTGATCTCAACACAGAGGCTGTTCGCCTTCAGGCCATTTTCTTTCATGATGGTGGTAAAACGCTCATGAAAGTGTGGTTCGTTTAACTGCCAGGGCGAAACATTAATATGCAGTAAGAAATCATCCTTCAGCGACGCACGCTGACTAAAATGTCTGAATTCACCCATTGCCGTTTTAATAATCTGATAACCCAGCTCATTGATAAACCCGATATCTTCAGCAATGGTAATGAACTTCAGCGGTGAAATGATCCCCCGCTCCGCAGACACCCAACGGCACAACGCCTCCGCGCCCAGAATGGCGCGGGTGTTAATATCAACGATCGGTTGATAGACGAGGAATAGTTCGCCAATTTCCATTGCATGGCGAATATTACGCGCAATCCAGATATTCTCTTCTATTTCGTTGAGTTTCGCGTCATCACAGAAAATAAACTCTGAGAACATATGGTCACGGATACTGGAAATCGCCAGTTTCAGTTTTTCTGCGTAACTCCAGGCGTTTTCCCCCTGCAAAGGTTCACAAATGGCAGACTTATGGATGCGCAGATTGCGGTAGCCAAAGCTGCTGTCAAAATCGTTTACCATCGCTATTTTACGGGTAAATGTCTGTACATTTTCCCGACACAGAAGTAAATAGAGATCGGCATTGAATGTCACGATATCGCAGCATTGCGCATATTTCTCGGCAATTCGCTGACACAATTTCCTGACGATTTTATTGCGCTCATCAACACCAAACACCGCTTCCACGGCTTCCAGACCACACAGTTTGATGATCCCCACAGCCAGATACTGATTATTGTTAGACTCAATAATCGCCATATTTTTAATAAAACCACTTTCCTGATCGTAAGAGATCAGTGAGAGCAATTTATTTGACCGTTCAATTTCGGCATCTTTCATTTCCGCGATCGAATTTTTGATGCTGATAATCTCTTTCGCATCGCCTTCACGAATTTTCAGAGCCTCGATTTGATCCGTTGAGTCAGGCAAAAACGCCAGCGTATTAACCAGCTCTGTCATTTCAGAAAATTGCCGACGGAACACACGAGTGGTCATTAAATAAACCACCAGCAATACGATAATAATGAACGCAAACGGCAGATAAAAAAGTTTATCTGATGCGTTCAATAAATTACCGCCAGGATAATAAAAATAGATTTCGAATAATGCGTTGTTTGGCACCGCTGATGTTTTTTCGATATATTCAGTATCGACAGAATCAATAATATTATAATTACCTTCGCTATTATAAATAATCAGTTTTTCACGAGCGAGTTGATTCTTGGCAATGATCTCATGGCCTTGTTTCAAAAATAGAACTTCATCATTAGCGCTGATTTGATCAAGATACTCGTTCAGATATCGCCAGTTTAAATCGACATGAATTTTATCCACCGCTAACAAATCGTGATCTTTGCCGTTGATGTGTAGCGTAAAAGAGATACATTTTTTACCCGGACGATCAAAGCAATTGTATGCCGGATTCCAGCTGTTGTTAGAGTCATCTGAAGCCACCGACCACGGTCGTTTCGATGGGTTAAAATCGGCAAAAATAACCCGCCCTGACTCGTCGACAAGCGGTCCATTTACTTGTTCCTGATGATAAACAACGATTTTATCATTCGCCCTCCGCGAAAAAAGATAATATTTATTATCATCAAGTACCAGTCCCACCGAGTCTAAAAATGGCATCATTTCCATTTTAAGAATCACGGCGCGTTGAATCTCCTCTGTATTTTTTAATAAATACAGTGAGTCCTTTAATGTCAGGGCCGAACGTTCAATATCTTTAAAGAAATAGCCAACGTTTTTCTGAATAAGTTCAAAGCGGCTATCGGCACGTTTTACCGCGCGCTCCGATACCAGTTGATAGTTAATGATGAAAAAAAGACCAATAAATGACAGTGCTGCCAATAAAAATAAAATTATCAGCCTTATCTTTATCTTTTCGTATAAACTCAGCATGTTAATACATTTAACAAAATAACTATCTGAACGCTGTGCCGCTGCAAAAATTGTCCCTTGCTGCGGCTTTTTAACCAAATTACCCGATTCTACAAAATCAGCAGAAAGTTACAACACTTGCTTAGGGCAATAATTTCCTGTGAGGTGATTACCCTTTCAAGCAATATTCAAACGTAACTATCCTTTAATTTTCGGATCCAGCGCATCGCGTAAACCATCGCCCAACAAATTGAACGCCAGTACGGTCAGAAAAATAGCCAGGGCCGGAAAAACAGCGACATGCGGCGCGATAACCATATCCGCTCGAGCCTCATTGAGCATTGCTCCCCACTCTGGTGTCGGCGGCTGCGCACCGAGGCCGAGAAATGAGAGGCTGGCGGCAGAGATAATCGAGGTACCAATGCGCATGGTGAAAAACACCACGATAGAAGAGACGGTCCCAGGCAGGATATGACGCAACAAAACGGTCATATCGCTGGCACCAATACTGCGTGCTGACTCAATAAAGGTTTGCTGTTTCAACACCAGCGTGTTGCCGCGCACCAGGCGGGCAAACGCGGGGATGGAAAAAATGGCGACTGCAATAATCACGTTAGCAATGCCGCTTCCCAACACCGCAACAACAGCGATCGCCAGTAAAATACCCGGGAAGGCAAACAGCACATCGCAAATGCGCATGATCAGCCGATCCCACCAGCCTTCATAATATCCAGCGAGCAAGCCCAGCAACGTCCCGATCGCCGCACCGATAAACACGGCAAACACGCCCGCCGCCAGCGAGATTTGCGCACCAACCAGGACACGGCTGAAAATGTCACGCCCCAGTGAATCGACGCCAAACCAGTGCTGCAAAGAAGGTCCGTTATTCAGATTGTCATAATCAAAATAATTTTCGGCGTCATAGGGAGCGATCCAGCGTGCAAAAATGGCCACCACAATCAATAAAATAACGAATAATGCGGCGGTCATCGCCATATGCTGACGGCGAAATCGTCGCCAGAATTCATGCCACGGTGTACGTACCTGGTCAGGTTTGACCAGTGGCATGGCGTTTAACACCGCCTGACGTCGCCAGTTAAATAGTCGCATCCTTACTTGTACCTGATAGCCGGGTTAATGGCGGCGTAAAGCACATCCACCACTAAGTTGATAAGAATAAATTCCAGCGAGAAAAGCAGAATTTCCGCCTGAATCACCGGGTAATCACGCATTTCTACGGAGTCAACGAGTAAGCGTCCAAGTCCCGGCCAGTTGAAAACTTTCTCCACAACGATGGAACCACCGAGCAAAAAGCCAAACTGTAAGCCCATCATGGTCACTACCGGGATCATCGCGTTACGTAGCCCGTGTTTGAGGACAACCCAGGTTTCGCTCACCCCTTTCGCCCTCGCGGTACGCATATAATCTTCGCTTAAAACATCGACAAACGACGCGCGGGTAAAGCGCGCCATCACGGCGGCCACTGCCGCGCCGAGCGTCAGGGAGGGTAAAATGTAGTGCTGCCAACTGTCTGCTCCCACGGTAGGCAGCCAGCCCAGTTCAACGGAGAATACCTGAATTAAAAGCATCCCCAGAGCAAATGCCGGAAACGAGATCCCCGACACCGCAATGGTCATACTCAATCGATCCGGCCAACGGTTACGCCAGACGGCGGCGATAATTCCCGCCGCCATACCAAATATAACCGCCCAGACCATACTGGTTATGGTCAGCCACAGCGTTGGCATAAAGCGGCTGGCAATCTCATCGGCAACCGGACGACGCGACACCATCGACAGGCCAAAATCCCCCTGCACAGCATTGCTGATATAGTGCCAGAACTGGTGATACAGCGGCTGATCCAACCCCAGCTGCTGACGCACCAGTTCTATAACCTGCGCATCAGCTTCGGGCCCGGCAATCAATCGCGCCGGATCGCCGGGCAGCATATGGACAAATAAAAACACCAGCACCGAGACGATAAACAGCGTCGGAATCAACCCCAGTAAGCGTTTGATAACGTAATTAAGCATTCCACTCCCTGCGTTGCTTATTGCAAATCCGCGTCTTCAAAGCTGAAGCCGGTGTCTGGCATGATCCAAAAACCGGTCAGGTTTTTACTGTGTGCCGACACCAGTTTTTCTACCACCAGCGGGATCCACGGCGATTCTTGCCAGATGATATCCTGCGCCGCCTTATATAAGCGGGTCTTTTCCGCCGGATCATTAGTTTTCAGTGCCTGAGCCAGGAAGTCATCCACCTGTTTATTGCTGTAAAACGCGGTATTAAACAGCGTCGGTGGCCAGTTCTGCGAGGCAAACAGCGGCGATAGTGCCCAGTCCGCTTCGCCGGTTGAAGCCGACCAGCCAGTGTAGAACATCCGCACGCCGCTCTCTTTTTGCCCTTTACCTTCAACTTCTGCCGCCCGCTGTCCGGCATCCATCGCAGTCACCTGGGCTTTAATCCCGACCTGCGCTAACTGCTGCTGGGTAAATTGCAGCACTTTCTGCGCGGTGCTGTGGTTATGTGACGACCACAGCGTGGTACTGAAACCGTTGGGATATCCCGCCTCTTTCAGTAATTCGCGCGCTTTCACTGGATCGTAAGGCCACGGTTTATAACTTTGCGCGTAGGCGATACTTGGCGGTACCACACCAGTAGCTGGCGTTGCATAGCCCGCAAAGGCAACTTTCACCAGCGCCGGACGGTTAATGGCGTAATTCAGCGCCTCACGGACCTTCGGGTTATCGAACGGCTTTTGCGTCACGTTCATACTGATATAACGCTGCATAATTGACGGACTGGCCATCAACTCGATATTTTTGTTTTTCTCCAGCAGTGTGGCCTGCTCGTAAGGAATGGGGAAAGCAAACTGCGCTTCACCGGTTTGCAGCATTGCCGCGCGGGTGTTGTTATCCGCCACCGGACGCCAGGTTATGCTGTCCAGTTTGGGCAATCCTGGCTGCCAGTAACCCGCGAATTTTTTCACCTTCACAAAATCGGTCTGATTCCAGGTATCCAGTTCATACGGTCCGGTTCCCACCGGATAAAAACCAATCTCCTTGCCATATTTTTCCAGCGCTGCCGGTGAAATCATCGCGGTCGCCGGATGGGCAAGAATATTAATAAACGCTGAGAACGGCTGTTTGAGGGTAATCTTTACCGTTGTCGGATCGATCGCTTCCGTTTTAGCAATATTCTTATACAGGTTATAGCGTTTAAGATGATTCGCCGGATCGCTGGCCCGGTCCAGATTCGCTTTCACCGCCGCGGCGTTGAAATCGGTGCCATCCTGGAATTTAATGCCTTCCCGCAATTTCACGGTGTAAGTAATGCCGTCATCGGAAACGGTATAACTCTCCGCCAGCACGTTTTTCAGTTTCATCTCTTTATCCAGACCGAACAGCCCCTGGTAAAACGATTTCGCTACGGCCTGAGATAACGTGTCATTTGCGTCATACGGATCGAGCGTGGTGAAATTCGATCCTACCGCCACCACCACATCTTTGGCAGCGAATGCACAAGATGCCATCAACGCTGTCGCAATGCCCAGCGCCACTAACCCACTACGGTGTACAGCTCTTGCCATTTTATTCTCCGCCTGAATGTTATCTACGCATGAATGCGTATTCTGATTGTGGTTGTGCGACGTAATGCCCCGGCCCGACGCATTGCAACGAGACGGCTGCCACCTCTTCGCCACGCAGATGAATATTGCTGGGAAGATCGTCCGACAGCAGTACACGCTGCGGTCGTTGTCGGGACGGTTCAGCGACCGGAACTGCCGCCAGTAATTTACGCGTATAAGGATGCTGCGGGTTTTCGAAGACCGCGCGCCGTGGACCAATTTCAACAATTTGCCCGAGATACATCACCGCCACACGATGACTAATCCGCTCTACCACCGCCATATCGTGGGAGATAAACAGATACGCAATGCCGAAATCACGCTGGAGATCGAGCAACAAGTTGATAATCTGCCCGCGAATAGAAACATCCAGCGCCGAAACGGCTTCGTCGGCAATGATCACTTTTGGATTCAATGCCAACGCGCGAGCAATGCAGATGCGCTGGCGCTGACCGCCGGAAAACTCATGCGGGTAACGCCAGGCATGTTCAGGTAACAGGCCCACGCGCTCCAGCAACCACGCAACGCGTGCAGCCGCGTCTTTACCTGGCAATAAACCGTGTACACGCAGCGGTTCGATAATCGAATCACCGATGGTCTGACGTGGGTCCAGCGAAGCGTAAGGGTCCTGAAAAATAAACTGAATATCCCGGCGTAATGCCTGAAGTTTGCCGGGTGACAAGGTATCGATTCGCTGACCGTTAAAGATAATTTCGCCGCCCTGCGATTCGACCAGGCGCAGCAACGCCCGCCCGGTAGTGGATTTACCGCTGCCAGACTCGCCCACCAGCGATAGCGTTTCGCCAGGCCAGAGATCAAAACTGACTTTCTCAACGGCATGCACTTCCCGCGTTACGCGATTCAACAAACCGCTGCGCAAAGGGAAACGGGTGACAAGATTACGCACTCGTAAAACAGGTTCGCCATCCACCACCGTTTTCTGCTCGATGGGGGGGGCCTGTTTCGCTGGATGTTCAAGCGATATCAACGGGAAACGTCGGGGATAATCTAACCCTTTCATCGCACCAAGTTGCGGAACAGCAGCTAACAGCGCACGGGTGTAAGGATGTTGCGGTGCATGAAAAATCTGTTCGACGGTACCCGTTTCCACCGCCTCGCCCTGATACATCACCAGTACCCGATCGGCAATCTCTGCCACCACGCCCATATCGTGAGTGATAAAGATAACGCCCATCGACATCTCTTTTTGCAATACTTTGATTAATTGCAGGATCTGCGCCTGAATAGTGACATCCAGCGCGGTGGTTGGCTCATCGGCAATCAGCACCGCCGGGCGGCATGACAGCGCCATCGCAATCATCACTCGCTGGCGCATCCCGCCAGAGAGTTGATGCGGATAACGTGAAAGAATGGTTTGTGCCTCAGGAATGCGTACCTGATCCAGCATCCGCTTCGCCTCGACCATCGCTTCTTCACGACTGGCGTTCTGATGCAGACGAATTGATTCGGCAATCTGTTCACCCACAGTAAATACCGGGTTCAGCGATGTCATCGGCTCCTGAAATATCATCGCCATATCCGCACCGCGAACATGGCGCATTTGTGCAGCGTTCTGCTCGCTAAGTTCAATCACTTCGCGACTGCGCCGCTGCAACAGCATTTTATCGCACTGTACTAAACCGCCCGCCTGTTCCAACAGGCGCATCAATGCCAACGCAGTCACTGACTTACCGGAGCCGGATTCGCCAACAATTGCCAGCGTCTCACCGCGTTGCAGACTAAAAGAGAGATTGCGGACCGCAGCTATTTTCTGCTGGTCCTGCATAAAGGCAATATTCAGATTTTCAACCGCCAGCACATTACCGGCATCAAGTTCATCACTGTGTGGCAACGGTGTCCCCTTTTTCACGGTAGATACCGGTGGTTGGCGTATCGCCTGCGTAGCCCCAGGCGCGATACATTCCTTCGGTGTTAAACGGTAGCGCGACATTCCCTTCATGGTCGATAGCGATTAAGCCACCGCTACCGCCAAGCGCAGGGAGTTTTTCCATTACTACCCGCTCGCAGGCTTCCGCGAGACTTAATCCGCCGTAATCCATTAACGCGGCGATGTCATATGCCGCCAGCGCGCGGATGAAGACTTCGCCCGTGCCGGTACAAGAAACCGCCACACTGGCGTTATTGGCGTAGCATCCGGCACCCACTAAGGGACTATCGCCAACTCGTCCGGGTAATTTATTGGTCATTCCGCCTGTGGACGTGGCTGCCGCCAAATTGCCGTCTAAATCCAACGCCACGGCCCCCACGGTGCCCATTTTCTGTTTTTCATCCAGTGGCGCACCGCTATGGTCGAGGACGGTTGCCCCTTCCTTGCGCGCTGCCAGTAGTTGTTCATAACGCAAAGGCGTGGAGAAAATCTCCGGCGAGACGCGCTCCATGCCACGAGCAAACGCAAAATTTTCTGCCCCTTCGCCAATCATCATCACATGCGGGCTTTGCTCCATCACCAGCCGGGCGGCAAGAACCGGATTACGCAGATGACTAACGCCCGCCACCGCACCGGCTTTCAGGGTGTTACCATCCATCACACAGGCGTCCAGTTCATGGGTTTCATCACGCGTAAAGACAGCGCCAATTCCGGCGTTAAACAGTGGACACTCTTCCAGCAGACGCACCGCTTCCGTCACCACATCCAGCGCACTTTCGCCCGCTTCCAGCATTTTCTGCCCGGTTTCAACAATGGCAGACAACGCCTCGATGTAGCGTAATTCCTGTTGCAGACTCATCTGCGCGCGGCTAATTGCACCTGCGCCACCATGAATTGCAATGACTGCTTTGCCCATAGTATTCGTCCATTAAGGGTGGTTCGCCACTTTTGCTATAAATATCAGAATTTTTATGAATTACTCATTCAATTTTTGAATATAGAAAGATGGATATGGCATGTAAAGGCAGGACCCAGCGCTACGCCCGAGGTGGCATACAGTCTGTGGCGTTTTTCTGACATAATAGGCAAATTCGATTTTGCCTCCGCAGGAGTGTTTTCATGGAATTTACCACCGGATTGATGTCGCTCGACACCGCGCTTAATGAGATGCTTTCTCGCGTCACCCCACTGACCGCCCAGGAAACGCTGCCACTGGTACAGTGTTTTGGTCGTATTCTGGCGAGCGATGTCGTTTCGCCGCTTGATGTTCCGGGGTTTGATAACTCCGCAATGGACGGCTACGCGGTGCGTTTAGCCGATATTGCCTCCGGGCAACCGCTGCCCGTTGCCGGTAAATCCTTTGCCGGTCAGCCATACCATGGTGAATGGCCTGCGGGTACCTGCATTCGTATTATGACCGGTGCGCCGGTGCCGGAAGGCTGCGAAGCGGTGGTGATGCAGGAGCAGACTGAACAAATGGACAATGGCGTGCGTTTTACTGCTGAAGTGCGTAGCGGGCAAAATATTCGCCGTCGCGGTGAAGATATCTCTGCAGGTGCGGTTGTTTTCCCGGCGGGAACTCGCCTGACTACCGCAGAGCTGCCAGTAATTGCTTCACTGGGGATTGCCGAAGTTCCGGTGATTCGTAAAGTGCGTGTAGCGCTTTTTTCTACCGGTGATGAACTCCAGTTGCCCGGTCAGCCGCTGGGCGACGGCCAAATCTACGATACCAACCGTCTCGCCGTACACCTGATGTTAGAACAGTTGGGATGCGAGGTAATTAACTTAGGGATTATCCGCGACGATCCCCATGCCCTGCGCGCCGCATTTATTGAAGCCGACAGCCAGGCGGATGTGGTGATCAGTTCCGGCGGTGTTTCAGTGGGTGAGGCGGATTACACCAAAACGATTCTTGAAGAGCTGGGGGAGATCGCCTTCTGGAAGCTGGCGATTAAACCAGGTAAACCGTTCGCGTTCGGTAAACTCAGCAATAGCTGGTTCTGCGGCCTGCCGGGCAACCCGGTTTCAGCGACGCTGACCTTCTATCAACTGGTACAGCCTTTGCTGGCAAAACTAAGCGGTAACACCGCCAGCGGCCTGCCCGCGCGCCAGCGCGTACGCACAGCGTCCCGCCTGAAAAAAACGCCAGGACGTCTTGATTTCCAGCGCGGCGTGCTGCAACGCAACGCCGATGGCGAACTGGAAGTGACGACCACCGGACATCAGGGTTCACATATATTTAGCTCCTTTAGCCTCGGCAACTGCTTTATCGTGCTGGAACGCGATCGCGGCAATGTGGAAGTGGGCGAATGGGTGGAAGTAGAACCGTTTAACGCGTTGTTCGGAGGCCTGTAATGGCGGAACTCAGCGATCAGGAGATGCTGCGCTACAACCGGCAAATCATTCTGCGCGGCTTTGATTTTGACGGCCAGGAGGCGCTGAAAGATTCTCGCGTGCTGATAGTGGGCCTGGGCGGCCTCGGCTGTGCAGCCTCGCAGTATCTGGCAAGCGCCGGTGTCGGTAACCTGACGCTGCTCGACTTCGACACGGTTTCGCTCTCGAATCTGCAACGCCAGACACTGCACAGTGATGCCACGGTCGGGCAACCGAAGGTGGAATCCGCCCGTGATGCCCTGACGCGGATCAACCCACATATCGCGATTACGCCAGTCAATGCACTGCTGGATGACGCAGAACTTGCAGCATTGATTGCTGAACACGATCTGGTGCTCGACTGTACGGATAACGTTGCGGTACGTAATCAACTGAACGCAGGCTGTTTTGCCGCGAAGGTACCGCTGGTTTCCGGCGCGGCAATTCGTATGGAAGGTCAAATCACCGTCTTTACTTATCAGGACGGTGAACCGTGCTATCGCTGCCTTAGCCGTTTGTTTGGTGAAAATGCATTAACCTGCGTGGAAGCAGGCGTAATGGCACCGTTGATCGGCGTAATTGGTTCGTTGCAGGCAATGGAAGCGATCAAAATGCTGGCAGGTTATGGCAAACCGGCCAGCGGGAAAATCGTCATGTACGATGCGATGACCTGTCAGTTTCGCGAAATGAAACTGATGCGTAATCCGGGGTGTGAGGTGTGTGGGCAGTAATTGCCACCTCCAGGCCTGATAAGACGCGGCACTCCGCCACGTCATCAGCAATTTATGAGGATGCAGAACGTCCGGTTAAATCGACGTTCTGCCAAACGCTCCCTGCCAGTCCTGCTCAAACTTCGCCACAGCGGCATCAACCGCCGGATAGCTAATCATCTGTTGTGCCACATCCAGTGGCAGAGTAATTGATTCACATCCTGCCAGTAAGCAGTCCAGCGCCTGACGCGGGGTTTTGAAACTCGCTGCCAGCACTTTCGCCTGCGGCGCATGCATTTTCAATAACTGGTGTAAGTCGGTCACAGTCTGAATGCCGCTACCGCCCTGAGCATCAATACGATTAACGTAAGGCGCAACATATTCCGCACCTGCCAGCGCCGACAGCAGCCCTTGTGCTGCGCCATATACCGCGGTTCCCAGCGTCGGAATCCCTTCCGCTTTTAACATCTTAATAGCTGCCAGCCCCTCGGCGGTCACCGGAACTTTCACCACGATATCCGCAATAATAGAACGCAGCTTAAGCGCGTCATTAACCATCCCTTCGGCAGTGGTAGCCATTACCTGGGCAAACAGACGCCCCTGACCGCCCATCGCTTCATGAAGTTGCGGAAGCACAACATCCAGCGGTTTTTTACCCGCGGCGATAATGCTTGGGTTAGTGGTCACACCCGCCAGCGGAAAAATACGTGACAGCGCCTTCACCGCAACAACGTCTGAAGTATCCAGATACAGTTCCATAACCATCCTCAAAATGTACTTTTTGTCTGAATGTAGACTATCACGGGAAAACTCTCTGAACAGTTGACGCACATCAATCTAACTTTCATTCGAAAGTATTTTAATGCTTGAACGAAATAGAGAGGCAACTATGATTTTCAATATTCAGCGCTACTCGACCCATGATGGCCCCGGTATCCGCACGGTCGTATTTCTTAAAGGCTGTTCGCTGGGCTGCCGCTGGTGTCAGAACCCGGAAAGCCGCGCCCGCACGCAGGATCTGCTGTATGACGCACGACTGTGTCTGGAAGGCTGCGAGCTGTGCGCTAAGGCCGCGCCGGAAGTGATTGAGCGCGCGCTGAATGGTTTGCTTATTCATCGGGAAAAGTTAACCCCGGAGCATCTGACGGCGTTAACCGACTGCTGTCCGACACAGGCATTAACCGTGTGTGGTGAAGTGAAAAGCGTTGAGGAGATCATGACGACCGTTCTGCGCGATAAACCGTTTTACGATCGCAGCGGCGGCGGTTTAACGCTTTCGGGTGGTGAGCCCTTTATGCAGCCGGAAATGGCGATGGCGCTACTGCAAGCCAGCCACGAGGCAGGCATTCATACTGCGGTAGAAACCTGTCTGCATGTGCCGTGGAAATATATCGCCCCTTCTCTGCCCTATATCGATCTGTTTCTTGCCGATTTAAAACACGTTGCCGACGCGCCGTTTAAACAGTGGACCGACGGTAACGCCGCCAGAGTGCTGGATAACCTGAAAAAACTCGCCGCAGCGGGCAAAAAAATCATTATCCGCGTGCCGCTGATTCAGGGCTTTAATGCCGACGAAACCTCTGTAAAAGCCATTACCGATTTTGCCGCCGACGAGCTGCACGTTGGCGAAATTCATTTTCTGCCCTACCACACGCTGGGCATCAACAAATATCACTTACTTAATCTGCCCTATGACGCCCCGGAAAAACCGCTTGATGCGCCAGAACTGCTCGACTTTGCCCAGCAGTATGCCTGCCAGAAAGGGTTAACCGCGACCTTACGAGGATAACAACCATGACCACACTGAAACTGGACACGCTCAGCGACCGCATTAAAGCGCACAAAAATGCGCTGGTGCATATTGTGAAACCGCCAGTCTGTACCGAGCGCGCGCAGCACTATACCGAGATGTATCAACAACATCTCGATAAGCCGATCCCGGTACGTCGCGCGCTGGCACTGGCGCATCACCTGGCGAATCGCACCATCTGGATCAAACACGATGAGTTGATCATTGGCAACCAGGCAAGCGAAGTTCGCGCCGCGCCGATCTTCCCGGAATATACTGTCTCGTGGATCGAAAAAGAGATTGATGATCTGGCAGATCGTCCCGGTGCTGGCTTTGCGGTGAGCGAAGAGAACAAACGCGTTCTGCATGAAGTGTGCCCGTGGTGGCGCGGTCAGACCGTACAGGATCGCTGCTACGGCATGTTTACCGATGAGCAAAAAGGTCTGCTGGCGACCGGAATCATTAAAGCGGAAGGCAATATGACCTCCGGCGATGCGCACCTGGCGGTGAATTTCCCGCTGCTGCTGGAAAAAGGGCTTGATGGTCTGCGCGAGAAAGTAGCGGAACGTCGCTCGCGCATCAACCTGACGGTGCTGGAAGATTTACACGGTGAGCAATTCCTGAAAGCGATTGATATCGTGCTGGTGGCAGTCAGTGAACACATTGAACGTTTCGCTGCCCTGGCGCGTGAAATGGCCGCGACCGAAACCCGCGAAAGCCGTCGCGATGAACTGCTGGCGATGGCAGAAAACTGCGATCTTATCGCCCACCAGCCGCCGCAGACTTTCTGGCAGGCGCTGCAACTGTGTTACTTCATCCAGTTGATTTTGCAGATCGAATCTAACGGTCACTCAGTATCGTTTGGTCGTATGGACCAGTATCTCTACCCGTACTATCGCCGCGACGTTGAACTCAACCAGACGCTGGATCGCGAACACGCCATCGAGATGCTGCATAGCTGCTGGCTGAAACTGCTGGAAGTGAACAAGATCCGCTCCGGCTCACACTCAAAAGCCTCTGCGGGAAGTCCGCTGTATCAGAACGTCACTATTGGCGGGCAAAATCTGGTTGATGGTCAACCAATGGACGCGGTGAATCCACTCTCTTACGCGATCCTCGAATCCTGCGGTCGCCTGCGTTCCACTCAGCCTAACCTCAGCGTGCGTTACCATGCAGGAATGAGCAACGATTTCCTCGACGCCTGCGTACAGGTGATCCGTTGCGGCTTCGGGATGCCGGCGTTCAACAACGACGAAATCGTGATCCCGGAATTTATTAAACTCGGTATTGAACCGCAGGACGCTTATGACTACGCAGCGATTGGTTGTATAGAAACCGCCGTCGGTGGCAAATGGGGCTATCGCTGTACCGGCATGAGCTTTATCAACTTCGCCCGCGTGATGCTGGCGGCGCTGGAAGGCGGGCATGATGCCACCAGCGGCAAAGTGTTCCTGCCACAAGAAAAAGCGTTGTCGGCAGGTAACTTCAACAACTTCGATGAAGTGATGGACGCGTGGGATACGCAAATCCGTTACTACACCCGCAAATCAATCGAAATCGAATATGTCGTCGACACCATGCTGGAAGAGAACGTGCACGATATTCTCTGCTCGGCGCTGGTGGATGACTGTATTGAGCGAGCGAAAAGTATCAAGCAAGGCGGCGCGAAATATGACTGGGTTTCTGGCCTGCAGGTCGGCATTGCCAACCTCGGCAACAGCCTGGCGGCAGTGAAGAAACTGGTGTTTGAACAAGGTGCGATTGGTCAGCAACAGCTTGCTGCCGCACTGGCAGATGACTTCGACGGCCTGACTCACGAGCAGCTGCGTCAGCGGCTGATTAACGGTGCGCCGAAGTACGGCAACGACGATGATACTGTCGATACGCTGCTGGCTCGCGCTTATCAGACCTATATCGACGAACTGAAACAGTACCATAATCCGCGCTACGGTCGTGGTCCGGTTGGCGGCAACTATTACGCGGGTACGTCATCAATCTCCGCTAACGTACCGTTTGGCGCGCAGACTATGGCAACACCGGACGGGCGTAAAGCCCACACCCCGCTGGCAGAAGGCGCAAGCCCGGCCTCCGGTACTGACCATCTTGGCCCTACTGCGGTCATTGGCTCAGTGGGTAAACTGCCTACGGCAGCGATTCTCGGCGGCGTGTTGCTCAACCAGAAACTGAATCCGGCAACGCTGGAGAACGAATCTGACAAGCAGAAACTGATGATCCTGCTGCGTACCTTCTTTGAAGTGCATAAAGGCTGGCATATTCAGTACAACATCGTTTCCCGCGAAACGCTGCTGGATGCGAAAAAACATCCCGATCAGTATCGCGATCTGGTAGTGCGTGTCGCGGGCTATTCCGCGTTCTTCACCGCGCTCTCTCCAGACGCTCAGGACGATATCATCGCCCGTACTGAACATATGCTGTAATCTCCTCGGCCCGGCGGCGTCGTCGCCGGGCTAAATCATTCACATCATCAATTTCATCCTTACTTTCATTCGAAATATAATTTGTGCTCTGCGTCACATTGTTATTACACTGTTACGGTTTCATTTTCGAGCCAGGAGCACACCTATGAGCGTAAAAGTTATCGTCACAGACATGGACGGTACTTTTCTTAACGACGCCAAAACGTACAACCAACCACGTTTTATGGCGCAATATCAGGAACTGAAAAAGCGCGGCATTAAGTTCGTTGTTGCCAGCGGTAATCAGTATTACCAGCTTATTTCATTCTTTCCTGAGCTAAAGGATGAGATCTCTTTTGTCGCGGAAAACGGCGCACTGGTTTACGAACATGGCAAGCAGTTGTTCCACGGCGAACTGACCCGACATGAATCGCGGATTGTTATTGGCGAGTTGCTAAAAGATAAGCAACTCAATTTTGTCGCCTGCGGTCTGCAAAGTGCATATGTCAGCGAAAATGCCCCCGAAGCATTTGTCGCACTGATGGCAAAACACTACCATCGCCTGAAACCTGTAAAAGATTATCAGGAGATTGACGACGTACTGTTCAAGTTTTCGCTCAACCTGCCGGATGAACAAATCCCGTTAGTGATCGACAAACTGCACGTAGCGCTCGATGGCATTATGAAACCCGTTACCAGTGGTTTTGGCTTTATCGACCTGATTATTCCCGGTCTACATAAAGCAAACGGTATTTCGCGGTTACTGAAACGCTGGGATCTGTCACCGCAAAATGTGGTAGCGATTGGCGACAGCGGTAACGATGCGGAGATGCTGAAAATGGCGCGTTATTCCTTTGCGATGGGCAATGCTGCGGAAAACATTAAACAAATCGCCCGTTACGCTACCGATGATAATAATCATGAAGGCGCGCTGAATGTGATTCAGGCGGTGCTGGATAACACATCCCCTTTTAACAGCTGACCTCTCTACCGGAGCCGTGCGCTCCGGTTTTCCCTTCTTTTTACATCCTGTACATCACATCAAATCATTAAACTTGCATTAACTTATTTATAACTTATATTGTCACATGCAAATCAGAATGGTTTCGAATGAAAGTTAATGAGAGGTGGTTATGGCTTCTACTTTTACCAGCGACACATTGCCTGCCGATCACAAAGCAGCTATCCGTCAGATGAAGCACGCGCTGCGGGCGCAGCTTGGCGACGTCCAGCAGATCTTTAATCAGCTAAGCGATGACATTGCCACGCGAGTGGCTGAAATCAACGCACTCAAAGCACAGGGCGATGCCGTCTGGCCGGTGCTGTCTTATGCCGATATCAAAGCAGGTCATGTTACTGCAGAGCAGCGCGAACAGATTAAACGTCGCGGTTGTGCGGTGATAAAAGGCCATTTCCCCCGCGAACAAGCGCTAGGCTGGGATCAGTCGATGCTGGACTATCTGGACCGCAACCGCTTTGACGAGGTCTACAAAGGCCCCGGCGATAATTTCTTCGGGACGCTCAGCGCTTCACGTCCCGAGATTTACCCCATCTACTGGTCGCAGGCGCAAATGCAGGCCCGCCAGAGTGAAGAAATGGCGAATGCGCAGTCGTTTCTCAATCGTCTGTGGACATTTGAAAGTGATGGAAAGCAATGGTTTAACCCGGATGTGAGCGTCATCTACCCTGACCGTATCCGCCGCCGTCCGCCCGGAACGACCTCCAAAGGTCTTGGAGCGCATACCGACTCCGGGGCACTGGAACGCTGGCTGCTTCCAGCGTATCAGCGCGTTTTCGCCAACGTCTTTAATGGCAATCTGGCGCAATATGATCCCTGGCATGCGGCACATCGTACGGAAGTTGAAGAGTACACGGTGGACAACACCACCAAATGTTCCGTGTTTCGGACATTCCAGGGCTGGACAGCGCTCTCTGATATGCTGCCTGGTCAGGGGCTGCTGCACGTCGTGCCCATTCCTGAAGCTATGGCGTACGTACTGTTACGTCCGCTGCTTGATGATGTGCCGGAGGATGAACTGTGCGGCGTAGCGCCCGGAAGAGTATTGCCGGTATCAGAGCAATGGCATCCACTGTTGATTGAGGCGTTAACCAGCATTCCAAAACTCGAAGCCGGAGACTCCGTCTGGTGGCACTGCGACGTCATCCATTCCGTTGCCCCCGTTGAAAATCAACAAGGTTGGGGCAACGTGATGTACATTCCTGCGGCACCGATGTGCGAGAAAAATCTTGCCTACGCGCACAAGGTGAAGGCCGCACTGGAAAAAGGCGCATCGCCGGGCGACTTCCCGCGCGAGGACTATGAAACAAACTGGGAAGGACGCTTTACGCTTGCCGACCTCAACATTCACGGTAAGCGAGCGTTGGGCATGGATGTTTGAGAATTAATGGAAGTGAATTGATGTGGGATTAAGAAAATCGATTCGACGTTACTCAGATTGCTGACAAATGCGCTTTGTTAATGCCTGATGCGGCGTTAACGCCTTATCCGGCCTACAAAGTCCTGCAGATTCAATATATTGCAGGTACTGCGTAGGCCTGATAAGCGTAGCGCATCAGGCTATTTTGCATTTGTCATCAGCCGCCGTCACCCCGACAGTATCGGGGTGACGGATAATCACTTACTCGATCCCTTTACTACGCAGGTAATCTTCGTAATTACCGCTAAAGTCGATCACGCGTTCCGGGGTGATTTCCAAAATGCGGGTCGCCAGGGAGCTTACGAACTCACGGTCGTGTGAAACAAAGATCAGCGTGCCCTGATACAGTTCCAGTGCCATGTTCAGCGACTCAATGGATTCCATATCCAGGTGGTTGGTCGGTTCGTCCATGATCAGAATGTTCGGCTTCTGCATCATTAACTTACCAAACAGCATCCGCCCTTTTTCCCCACCGGAAAGCACTTTAGCTGGCTTTTTGATGTCGTCCTGGCTGAACAGCAAACGACCGAGAATACTGCGTACCGCCTGCTCGTCATCGCCTTCCTGCTTCCACTGGCTCATCCATTCGAACACGGTCAGATCATTTTCAAACTCATATTCGTGGTCCTGAGCATAGTAACCAATGCGCGCGTTCTCAGACCATTTTACGGTGCCGCTGTCCGGTTGCAGATCGCCCACCAGCGTTTTCAGCAGCGTTGATTTACCGACGCCGTTGGTACCCAGTACCGCCAGTTTTTCACCCACTTCCAGCAGCAGGTTGAGATTTTTAAACAGCGGACCGTTATCAAACCCTTTGGTCAGACCTTCCACTTCCAGCGCGTTACGGAACAGTTTCTTATCCTGTTCAAAACGGATGAACGGGTTCTGACGGCTGGAGGCTTTCACCTCTTCCAGTTTGATTTTATCAATCTGGCGCGCGCGCGAAGTTGCCTGGCGAGATTTCGAGGCGTTGGCGCTAAAGCGGCTAACGAAAGATTGCAACTCAGCAATCTGCGCTTTCTTCTTGGCGTTATCGGCCAGCAGACGTTCACGCGCCTGGGTCGCCGCCGTCATGTACTCATCGTAGTTACCCGGATAAACGCGCAGCTCGCCGTAATCCAGATCCGCCATGTGGGTACAGACCATGTTAAGGAAGTGACGGTCGTGCGAGATGATGATCATGGTGCTGTCACGCTCGTTCAGCACCTGTTCCAGCCAGCGAATGGTGTCGATGTCGAGGTTGTTGGTCGGTTCGTCGAGCAGGAGAATATCCGGATCAGCAAACAGCGCCTGCGCCAGAAGCACACGCAGCTTCCAGCCAGGAGCAACTTCACTCATCGGGCCGTAGTGCTGTTCCACTGGAATTCCCACGCCAAGCAACAGTTCACCGGCGCGAGCTTCCGCAGAGTAACCGTCCATTTCGCCGTATTTAACTTCCAGATCGGCCACTTTATAGCCGTCTTCTTCACTCATTTCCGGCAAAGCATAGATGCGGTCGCGCTCCTGCTTCACTTCCCACAACTCTTTATGCCCCATGATCACCGTATCCAGCACAGTGAACTCTTCAAAGGCAAACTGATCCTGACGCAGTTTACCAATGCGCTCGTTGGGATCGAGGGAAACGTTACCCAGCGTCGGCTCAAGGTCGCCGCCGAGGATCTTCATAAAGGTGGATTTACCACTACCGTTCGCGCCAATCAGGCCGTAACGGTTGCCGCCGCCAAATTTGACGGAAATGTTTTCAAACAACGGCTTACTGCCGAACTGCATGGTGACGTTACTGGAAACTAACACAGGCGTATCCTGAAAAGAGATATGACAAACCGCGCATTATGCCATAAGTCTGAAAGAAGATCCTGCTCCTCGCTTAAGGTCTACACTCAAGCCAAAGGCAAAAAATGTGATTTCGTACACATCTGATTTCACTGTGAGCTGGAATGAACTTATAATGCGCTTCCAATACTCTAATATTCTCAACCCAATGGCCTGCCAGGCACAAAATCTCGCTTAACATGAATATGAAATTGAAAACATTATTCGCAGCGGCCTTCGCTGTTGTCGGCTTTTGCAGTACCGCCTCTGCGGTAACTTATCCTCTGCCAACCGACGGGAGTCGCCTGGTTGGTCAGAATCAGGTGATCACCATTCCTGAAGGTAACACTCAGCCGCTGGAGTATTTTGCCGCCGAGTACCAGATGGGGCTTTCCAATATGATGGAAGCGAACCCGGGTGTGGATACCTTCCTGCCGAAAGGCGGTACTGTACTGAACATTCCGCAGCAGCTGATCCTGCCGGATACCGTTCATGAAGGCATCGTCATTAACAGTGCTGAGATGCGTCTTTATTACTATCCGAAAGGGACCAACACCGTTATCGTGCTGCCGATCGGCATTGGTCAGTTAGGCAAAGATACGCCTATCAACTGGACCACCAAAGTTGAGCGTAAAAAAGCAGGCCCGACCTGGACGCCGACCGCCAAAATGCACGCAGAGTACCGCGCTGCGGGCGAACCGCTTCCGGCTGTCGTTCCGGCAGGTCCGGATAACCCGATGGGGCTGTATGCACTCTATATCGGTCGCCTGTATGCTATCCATGGCACCAACGCCAACTTCGGTATCGGCCTGCGTGTAAGTCATGGTTGTGTGCGTCTGCGTAACGAAGACATCAAATTCCTGTTCGAGAAAGTACCGGTCGGTACCCGCGTACAGTTTATTGATGAGCCGGTAAAAGCGACCACCGAGCCAGACGGCAGCCGTTATATTGAAGTCCATAACCCGCTGTCTACCACCGAAGCCCAGTTTGAAGGTCAGGAAATTGTGCCAATTACCCTGACGAAGAGCGTGCAGACAGTGACCGGTCAGCCAGATGTTGACCAGGTTGTTCTTGATGAAGCGATTAAAAACCGCTCCGGGATGCCGGTTCGTCTGAATTAATCTTCAAAACTTAAAGCAAAAGGCGGACTCATAATCCGCCTTTTTTATTTGCCAGACCCTAGTTGGCCGGGAGTATAACTAACAAAACATATCCCACCAACGCCGCCCACAACAGCATCGGTATTGAATAGAGATGGAAACGCCACCAGATGCGGCGATCGTTCGCCATACGTAGCGCAATCAAATTTGCCAGCGATCCGGGTAATAACCCAAAGCCACCTACGTTTACCGCCCATACCAGTAATAAAGACGGCGGCACATAGTTCAGCAACAATATGGTACTCGGCACGTTACTGATCACCTGCGATAAACCGATTGCCGTTAACCATAACCCGGGTTCAGATAGATGACTCACGTTACCCAACACGCCTTGCAACGCTGGAAGCTGGGTCAGTAAATGGACGTCGATAAACATCGCCATAAACACCAGCAGCAGCGTCCAGTCCACACTGAGCACCACGCGACGTGCCAGCAGCGCAAAGCCTGCCGCCACAATCACCAGTCCCCACAGCTCTTGTTTGAACTCCAGCGCCGTCAGAAAGACGATATACAGCCCCAGACAACTCCACACCAGCCGCGGTTTCCACTCCGGTGTTTGCACCCCCGTATGGTATTGCATCGCCTTTCCAGGGAAACAACACCAGCACAGGAGCAGGAGCGTCAGCATCATTGCGCCAGCCAGCGGTGCCATTTGGGCAATAAATCCGGCAAACGAAAGACCAGAACGTCCCCAGATAAGAATATTTTGCGGGTTGCCAATTGGCGTCAGTAGCGAACCAGCGTTGACTGCCAGCGCCTCAAAAATAATCAGCCGATTAACCGGGATCTCACACAGTCTTTTTAGCGTGATAGTCAGCGGAACAACAATAAACAGCGCGACATCGTTGGTCAGAAAGGTAGAAAGCAGCGCCGCCGCCAGCACCATAAACATCGCCAGCCGACGCTCCGTAGCAAAGCGGCGCACCATTTTGCGCCCCAGCACATCAAAATAACCGCTTAACTCCACACCTTTGGTCAGCAGCATCAGGCCGCTTAAGGTGATGATGGTGTGCCAGTCGATAGCAGCAGGCCAGGATTTCGGTGCAAAGGGCACGAAAAAGCTTAATCCGATACCAACAAGAATTAATAACTGAAAAAAACGATCGCCTTGCAGCGTGCGTAAAAAAGGCAGGCTCATTTGGCACCGTGTTTCTGGGTAAACAAACGAAAAGCGTCGAGCGTCTCTTCACTAACATGGTGCTCCATGCCTTCCGCGTCGCGACGGGCGATTTCCGGACTGACGCCCAACACCAACAAGAAATTTTCGACTATCTGATGTCGCTCGCGGCTTTCCTGCGCCAGCTTCTCTCCTTCTGCCGTTAAAAACACGCCACGCCAGGGGATCATTTCAATCAGCCCCATGGTTGCCAGCCGCTTAAGCATTTTAGCCACCGTCGGTTGCGAAACTCCCAGACGAGCAGCCATGTCCACCTGACGAGCTTCCCCCACTTCCCTGATCAAGTCAGAAATCAGCTCAACGTAATCATCAATAAGCTCGCGCCGATGCGCCTCTCTGACCTGGCGGAACCCTTCAACGTGCTCTTCCACGTTCACTAACTGCGTCACTTTTTTTGCTGTTGGCGTACCTGCGCGACGACTCATTGTGCTTCCTCATTATGGTGACGCATACATAGCGTTCTCATTTCGTGCGCACATTGTAAACCAGAGTTGCGAAGGTACAAAAAATTAACGTTTTAGCAATAGCTATATAATATAGCCTGTGCTATATCTGTATGTAATGCAATCATCCCTCAAGGATCGACGGGATTAGCAAGTCAGGAGGTCTTATGAATGAGTTCAAGAGGTGTATGCGCGTGTTTAGTCATTCTCCCTTTAAAGTACGGTTAATGCTGCTCTCTATGTTGTGCGATATGGTCAACAACAAACCGCAGCAAGATAAACCTTCCGATAAATAGCGGCGTCGCGGTACGCCGCTTCACTCCTGCTTTCATGCAGGCATAACGCGTTTTGGTCTGAAAAACCCCACTTTTTGTCGGATTTGCAATCCCCTTCGCAAAAGATTTGTTCGTCAGTAGTTGACCTGAACGGCGGCTCGCTCTATCTTCTTGCAGCCCTGCGTATATTGCGGCTCGCGGATGCGGACCCCTTTCCACTCTTCACGCACTCTTGCAGGTATTGACCCTTGACGCCAGGGTAAGCACATGGCGTTTGTTACGATAGTGGCATATGAATTTAACCCTCAAAGAATCGCTTGTTACCCGTAGCCGGGTATTTAGCCCGTGGACTGCGTTCTACTTTTTACAGTCGCTATTAATTAACCTCGGCTTAGGTTACCCCTTCAGTTTGCTCTACACCGCTGCGTTTACGGCTATTTTGCTTTTGCTATGGCGAACATTGCCTCGCGTACAAAAAGTTCTGGTCGGTGTCAGTTCGCTGGTGGCGGCTTGTTATTTCCCTTTTGCTCAGGCCTACGGCGCGCCTAATTTCAATACATTGCTGGCATTGCACTCCACCAATATGGAAGAGTCGACCGAAATCCTGACGATTTTTCCGTGGTACAGCTACCTGGTCGGCTTATTTATTTTTGCGCTCGGCGTAATAGCAATCAGGCGAAAAAAAGAGAATGAAAAAGCGCGCTGGAATACCTTCGACAGCCTGTGTCTGGTATTCAGTGTGGCGACATTTTTTGTTGCTCCCGTGCAAAACCTGGCCTGGGGTGGCGTATTTAAACTGAAAGATACTGGCTATCCGGTATTTCGTTTTGCTAAGGATGTCATCGTCAATAATAACGAGGTGATTGAAGAGCAAGAACGGATGGCAAAACTTTCCGGAATGAAAGATACCTGGACGGTCACTGCCGTTAAGCCGAAGTATCAGACCTATGTGGTGGTGATCGGTGAAAGCGCGCGTCGCGATGCCCTCGGTGCCTTTGGCGGTCACTGGGACAATACCCCGTTTGCCAGCAGCGTTAACGGTTTGATATTTGCTGACTACATTGCCGCCAGTGGCTCCACGCAGAAATCGCTTGGCTTAACGCTCAATCGCGTTGTCGATGGCAAACCACAGTTTCAGGATAACTTTGTCACCCTGGCAAATCGCGCGGGCTTCCAGACCTGGTGGTTTTCCAACCAGGGTCAAATCGGCGAATACGATACCGCTATCGCCAGCATCGCCAAACGAGCAGATGAAGTGTACTTCCTGAAAGAAGGTAATTTTGAAGCAGATAAAAACACCAAAGACGAAGCGTTACTGGATATGACCGCTCAAGTGCTGGCGCAAGAGCACTCGCAACCGCAGCTGATTGTTCTACATCTGATGGGCTCACATCCGCAGGCCTGCGACAGGACACAAGGAAAATACGAAACCTTTGTGCAATCGAAAGAAACGTCGTGCTATCTCTATACCATGACGCAAACGGACGATTTACTGCGCAAGCTGTACGATCAGTTACGCAACAGCGGCAGCAGCTTCTCGCTGGTTTACTTTTCTGACCACGGTCTGGCCTTTAAAGAGCGCGGTAAAGACGTGCAATACCTTGCCCATGATGATAAATATCAGCAAAATTTCCAGGTGCCTTTTATGGTCATTTCCAGCGACGATAAAGCGCATCGTGTGATTAAAGCCCGCCGCTCAGCCAATGACTTCTTAGGCTTTTTCTCCCAGTGGACGGGGATTAAAGCGAAGGAAATTAACATCAAATACCCGTTTATATCTGAGAAGAAAGCCGGGCCGATATACATCACCAACTTCCAGTTACAGAAGGTGGATTACAACCATCTCGGAACCGATATTTTCGACCCGAAACCTTAAAAACAAAAATCCGCCCCGAGAGGCGGATTTTTTATATCACCAAAGTGATTAGAAGCGGTAACCAACACCGGCAATCCAGGTGCCTACGTCAACGCTACGAATACGGCTCTGCTCGTAAGAGAAGTCCAGAGCAACGTTTTCCATCGGGTTGAACTGCAGACCCGCACCGTAGGAGAAACCGTAGTCGCTGGTGTCGTGTTTGTAGGTCGGGTATTCAGTGGTCTGGAATTTACCATAACCCACACCCACTACACCGTAGATGCTTGCCCAGTCGTTAATGCGGTAAGCCGGACCAGCAGTGATGCCGTAGTACTGGTTTTTGTTGTAGTCACCAGAGCTTGCAGTACGGCTTTTCTCGGTGTAAGTGAAAGAACCGATCACACCCAGCGGGCTGTTGTCTTCTTCATAGCGGTATTTCAGGTTGAAACCGCCCATTTTGTTCATTTGGCCCTGAGCGTCGCTCTGTGCGTAACCGCCAGTTACAGTAGAAGTCGCAGCTACGGAAGTACCTGCGGTGAAAGCCAGAACTGCGGCCAGTGCTGAAAGACATGCAATTTTTTTCATAACCACCTCAAATGTGATTCAAATAAGTCCTAAGTTTTAAATATATCAAAAATTAATGGGAAACTCTTCGCGATTTGTGATGTCTAACGGGCCATTTCATGTAACAGAACGTTTCCATACACCGCTATCCATCTAAATTTAAATCACTTTTTCAGAGAACTGCGTAAGTATTACGCATGTTTTCCCTGTCATTCATCCAGATTATTCCTAATCACCAGACTAATGATTCCATCAATCCTGGCGCATTTTAGTCAAAACGGGGGAAAATTTTTTCAACAAATGCTCAACCAGCATTGGGTATATCCAGTACACTCCACGCTTTACTTAAGTCTAGATATTTGTGGGAGAAAGGATGCCTGGTTCATTACGTAAAATGCCGGTCTGGTTACCAATAGTCATATTGCTCGTTGCCATGGCGTCTATTCAGGGTGGAGCCTCGTTAGCTAAGTCACTTTTTCCTCTGGTGGGCGCACCGGGTGTCACTGCGCTGCGTCTGGCATTAGGAACGCTGATCCTCATCGCGTTCTTTAAGCCATGGCGACTGCGCTTTGCCAAAGAGCAACGGTTACCGCTGTTGTTTTACGGCGTTTCGCTGGGTGGGATGAATTATCTTTTTTATCTTTCTATTCAGACAGTACCGCTGGGTATTGCGGTGGCGCTGGAGTTCACCGGACCACTGGCGGTGGCGCTGTTCTCTTCTCGTCGCCCGGTAGATTTCGTCTGGGTTGTGCTGGCGGTTCTTGGTCTGTGGTTCCTGCTACCGCTGGGGCAAGACGTTTCCCATGTCGATTTAACCGGCTGTGCGCTGGCACTGGGGGCCGGGGCTTGTTGGGCTATTTACATTTTAAGTGGGCAACGCGCAGGAGCGGAACATGGCCCTGCGACGGTGGCAATTGGTTCGTTGATTGCAGCGTTAATTTTCGTGCCAATTGGAGCGCTTCAGGCTGGTGAAGCACTCTGGCACTGGTCGGTTATTCCATTGGGTCTGGCTGTCGCTATTCTCTCGACCGCTCTGCCTTATTCGCTGGAAATGATTGCCCTCACCCGTTTGCCAACACGGACATTTGGTACGCTGATGAGCATGGAACCGGCGCTGGCTGCCGTTTCCGGGATGATTTTCCTCGGAGAAACACTGACACCCATACAGCTACTGGCGCTCGGCGCTATCATCGCCGCTTCAATGGGGTCTACGCTGACAGTACGCAAAGAGAGCAAAATAAAAGAATTAGACATTAATTAAATTTACATTTCTGCATGGTTATGCATAACCATGCAGAATTTCTCGCTACTTTTCCTCTACACCGTCTTTATATATCGAATTATGCAAAAGCATATTTATTCCGAAAATTCCTGGCGAGCAGATAAATAAGAATTGTTCTTATCAATATATCTAACTCATTGAATCTTTATTAGTTTTGTTTTTCACGCTTGTTACCACTATTAGTGTGATAGGAACAGCCAGAATAGCGGAACACATAGCCGGTGCTATACTTAGTCTCGTTAATTACTGGGACATAACATCAAGAGGATATGAAATTATGAGTACCGCTAAATTAGTTAAATCAAAAGCGACCAATCTGCTTTATACCCGCAACGATGTCTCCGACAGCGAGAAAAAAGCAACAGTAGAGTTGCTGAATCGCCAGGTTATCCAGTTTATTGATCTTTCTTTGATTACCAAACAAGCGCACTGGAACATGCGCGGCGCTAACTTCATTGCCGTACATGAAATGCTGGATGGCTTCCGCACCGCACTGATCGATCATCTGGATACCATGGCAGAACGTGCAGTGCAGCTGGGCGGTGTAGCTCTGGGGACCACTCAAGTTATCAACAGCAAAACCCCGCTGAAAAGTTACCCGCTGGACATCCACAACGTTCAGGATCACCTGAAAGAACTGGCTGACCGTTACGCAATCGTCGCTAATGACGTACGCAAAGCGATTGGCGAAGCGAAAGATGACGACACCGCAGATATCCTGACCGCCGCGTCTCGCGACCTGGATAAATTCCTGTGGTTTATCGAGTCTAACATCGAATAAATCCATCGCTGATGGTGCAGAACTTTAGTACCCGATAAAAGCGGCTTCCTGACAGGAGGCCGTTTTGTTTTGCAGCCCACCTCAACGCACTTATTTAGTGCATCCATCTGCTATCTCCAGCTGATTAAGTAAATTTTTTGTATCCACATCATCACACAATCGTTACATAAAGATTGTTTTTTCATCAGGTTTTACGCTAAATAATCACTGTGTTGAGTGCACAATTTTAGCGCACCAGATTGGTGCCCCAGAATGGTGCATCTTCAGGGTATTGCCCTATAAATCGTGCATCACGTTTTTGCCGCATCTCGAAAAATCAAGGAGTTGCAAAACTGGCACGATTTTTTCATATATGTGAATGTCACGCAGGGGATCGTCCCGTGGATAGAAAAAAGGAAATGCTATGAAGTCTGTATTAAAAGTTTCACTGGCTGCACTGACCCTGGCTTTTGCGGTTTCTTCTCATGCCGCGGATAAAAAATTAGTTGTCGCGACGGATACCGCCTTCGTTCCGTTTGAATTTAAACAGGGCGATAAATATGTGGGCTTTGACGTTGATCTGTGGGCTGCCATCGCTAAAGAGCTGAAGCTGGATTACGAACTGAAGCCGATGGATTTCAGTGGGATCATTCCGGCACTGCAAACCAAAAACGTCGATCTGGCGCTGGCGGGCATTACCATCACCGACGAGCGTAAAAAAGCGATCGATTTCTCTGACGGCTACTACAAAAGCGGCCTGTTAGTGATGGTGAAAGCTAACAATAACGATGTGAAAAGCGTGAAAGATCTCGACGGGAAAGTGGTTGCTGTGAAGAGCGGTACTGGCTCCGTTGATTACGCGAAAGCAAACATCAAAACTAAAGATCTGCGTCAGTTCCCGAACATCGATAACGCCTATATGGAACTGGGCACCAACCGCGCAGACGCCGTTCTGCACGATACGCCAAACATTCTGTACTTCATCAAAACCGCCGGTAACGGTCAGTTCAAAGCGGTAGGTGACTCTCTGGAAGCGCAGCAATACGGTATTGCGTTCCCGAAAGGTAGCGACGAGCTGCGTGACAAAGTCAACGGCGCGTTGAAAACCCTGCGCGAGAACGGAACTTACAACGAAATCTACAAAAAATGGTTCGGTACTGAACCGAAATAATAACGCTACACCTGTAAAACGCACTGGCAGTTCCCTCTCCCCTATGGGGAGAGGATTAGGGTGAGGGGCGCAAACCCGCTCCGGGGCCATTAATTACCCTGAATTTGATTATTTACACCACGGTAACAGGAACAACATATGCAGTTTGACTGGAGTGCCATCTGGCCTGCCATTCCGCTTCTGATTGAAGGTGCCAAAATGACCCTGTGGATTTCGGTCCTCGGTCTGGCAGGCGGTCTGGTAATCGGATTGCTGGCAGGTTTTGCACGCACCTTCGGAGGTTGGATAGCCAACCACGTCGCGCTGGTCTTTATTGAAGTGATCCGCGGCACACCTATCGTCGTCCAGGTGATGTTTATTTATTTCGCCCTGCCGATGGCGTTTAACGACTTACGCATCGACCCATTTACTGCGGCGGTGGTCACCATCATGATCAACTCCGGCGCGTATATTGCGGAAATCACGCGTGGTGCGGTGCTGTCTATCCACAAAGGTTTTCGTGAAGCAGGACTGGCGCTCGGTCTTTCACGTTGGGAAACCATTCGCTACGTCATTTTACCGCTGGCACTGCGTCGTATGCTGCCGCCGCTGGGTAACCAGTGGATCATCAGCATTAAAGACACCTCGCTGTTTATTGTGATCGGCGTGGCGGAACTGACCCGTCAGGGGCAAGAAATTATTGCCGGTAACTTCCGCGCCCTTGAGATCTGGAGCGCCGTGGCGGTGTTCTATCTGATTATTACCCTGGTGCTGAGCTTTATTCTGCGTCGTCTGGAAAGAAGGATGAAAATCCTGTGATTGAATTTAAAAACGTCTCCAAGCACTTTGGCCCAACCCAGGTGCTGCACAATATCGATTTGAACATTGCCCAGGGCGAAGTCGTGGTGATTATCGGGCCGTCCGGTTCCGGTAAATCGACCCTGCTGCGCTGCATCAACAAACTGGAAGAAATCACCTCCGGCGATCTGATTGTCGATGGCCTGAAGGTTAACGATCCGAAAGTTGACGAGCGCCTGATTCGCCAGGAAGCAGGTATGGTGTTCCAGCAGTTTTACCTCTTCCCGCATCTAACAGCGCTGGAAAACGTCATGTTTGGCCCGCTACGCGTGCGTGGCGCGAACAAAGAAGAGGCGGAAAAACTGGCACGTGAGCTGCTGGCGAAAGTCGGTCTGGCAGAACGTGCACATCACTACCCTTCCGAACTTTCTGGTGGTCAACAGCAGCGTGTGGCGATTGCCCGCGCGCTGGCGGTGAAGCCGAAAATGATGCTGTTTGATGAACCGACTTCCGCTCTTGACCCGGAACTGCGCCATGAAGTGCTGAAGGTTATGCAGGATCTGGCTGAAGAAGGGATGACGATGGTGATCGTGACCCACGAAATCGGTTTTGCCGAGAAAGTAGCTTCGCGGCTGATCTTTATCGACAAAGGCCGGATTGCGGAAGATGGCAATCCGCAGGTGTTGATCAAGAACCCGCCGAGCCAGCGCTTGCAGGAATTTTTGCAGCACGTCTCTTAATAAGACACATTGCCTGATGCGCTACGCTTATCAGGCCTACAGGATATCTGGCAACTTATTAAAATTGCATGAACTTGTAGGACGGATAAGGCGTTCACGCCGCATCCGGCAAAAAAGCCCGCACGTTGTCAGCAACCTGCTTAATATCCCTTCCTCCCTTTCACCCGAAAGGGAGGCACACCAGATTCCTCTCATTTAAAATCGCCCCTCCTCCAGCATCTATACTTATCTTTTTGCTCTATTTTCTCACTGGAGGAGTCATGCGGTGGATCCTGTTCATCCTCTTCTGCCTGCTGGGCGCACCTGCCCACGCGGTATCCATACCCGGCGTTACAACCACAACGACAACGGACTCAACGACTGAACCGGCCCCGGAACCGGATATCGAACAAAAAAAAGCGGCCTATGGCGCACTGGCGGATGTGCTGGATAATGACACCTCGCGTAAAGAGTTGATCGACCAGTTGCGCACCGTTGCCGCTACGCCCCCTGCTGAACCGGTACCAAAAATAGTGCCGCCGACGCTGGTCGAAGAGCAAACCGTGCTGCAAAAGGTCACCGAAGTCAGCCGCCATTATGGTGAAGCCCTTTCCGCCCGCTTCGGGCAACTTTATCGCAATATCACCGGCTCCCCGCATAAGCCGTTTAATCCACAAACCTTCAGCAATGCGCTGACCCATTTTTCAATGTTAGCGGTATTAGTGTTTGGTTTTTACTGGCTGATTCGCCTGTGCGCACTGCCGCTGTATCGCAAAATGGGTCAGTGGGCGCGGCAAAAAAATCGTGAGCGCAGCAACTGGTTGCAGCTTCCGGCGATGATTATCGGGGCGTTTATTATCGACCTGCTGTTACTGGCCCTGACATTATTTGTCGGCCAGGTATTAAGCGACAACCTGAATGCAGGCAGTCGCACCATCGCTTTCCAACAAAGTTTGTTTCTCAACGCCTTTGCCCTCATTGAATTTTTCAAAGCCGTACTACGCCTGATTTTTTGCCCAAACGTGGCGGAGCTGCGCCCGTTCACGATTCAGGACGAGAGCGCCCGTTACTGGAGTCGTCGCCTGAGCTGGTTAAGCAGTTTGATAGGTTATGGCCTGATTGTGGCCGTGCCGATTATCTCTAATCAGGTGAATGTACAGATAGGTGCGCTGGCGAACGTCATCATTATGCTGTGCATGACCGTCTGGGCGTTGTACCTGATCTTTCGTAATAAAAAAGAGATTACCCAGCATTTGCTCAACTTCGCGGAGCATTCGCTGGCCTTTTTCAGCCTGTTTATCCGCGCCTTTGCGCTGGTGTGGCACTGGCTGGCAAGCGCCTATTTTATCGTGCTGTTTTTCTTTTCGTTGTTCGATCCGGGCAACAGCCTGAAATTTATGATGGGTGCAACGGTGCGCAGCCTGGCGATTATTGGTATCGCAGCGTTTGTTTCCGGTATGTTTTCCCGCTGGCTGGCGAAAACCATCACTCTCTCGCCACATACTCAGCGTAACTATCCGGAGCTGCAAAAACGGTTGAATGGCTGGCTGTCGGCGGCGCTGAAAACGGCGCGTATTCTGACAGTCTGCGTGGCGGTAATGTTGCTGTTGAGCGCATGGGGATTGTTCGATTTCTGGAACTGGCTGCAAAACGGCGCGGGGCAGAAAACCGTAGATATCCTGATCCGTATCGCACTCATTCTTTTCTTCTCGGCGGTTGGCTGGACGGTGCTCGCCAGTTTGATCGAAAACCGGCTGGCTTCGGATATTCATGGCCGCCCGCTACCCAGCGCCCGCACGCGTACCCTGCTTACGCTGTTTCGTAACGCGCTGGCGGTGATTATCAGTACCATCACCATCATGATTGTGTTGTCGGAAATCGGCGTCAATATCGCGCCATTGCTGGCAGGTGCCGGGGCATTAGGTCTGGCTATCTCGTTTGGTTCGCAAACGCTGGTGAAAGATATTATCACCGGGGTATTTATTCAGTTTGAAAACGGCATGAACACTGGAGATTTGGTGACTATCGGGCCGTTGACCGGCACAGTGGAACGGATGTCGATTCGCTCCGTGGGCGTACGACAGGATACCGGGGCGTATCACATCATTCCGTGGTCTTCGATAACCACCTTTGCTAACTTTGTCCGCGGCATTGGTTCGGTGGTGGCAAATTATGATGTTGATCGCCATGAAGATGCTGATAAAGCCAATCAGGCACTGAAAGATGCGGTAGCGGAATTAATGGAAAACGAAGAAATTCGCGGGCTGATTATTGGTGAACCGAATTTTGCCGGGATTGTCGGCTTAAGCAATACCGCGTTTACACTGCGTGTTTCGTTCACCACGCTGCCACTCAAACAGTGGACGGTACGCTTTGCCCTCGACAGCCAGGTGAAAAAACATTTCGACCTGGCGGGCGTTCGCGCGCCAGTGCAGACTTATCAGGTGCTGCCTGCTCCGGGCGCGACCCCGGCTGAACCGTTACCGCCGGGGGAACCAACGCTTTAACGCTGGCGATTGACAAAACGGCGGCGCTGCTCGTCGTTCATAAAGGTCCAGGCAATAAAGCGACTCTGCTTTTGCCCCTGGGCCATCTCTTTTTTAACCACCTTCACCGCGCCCACGTCCGTCAGGGCACGATACAACGGCGGTAAGTTTTCACCACGAGATACCAGTGATGTAAACCACATCACCTGCTTCGCGAAGCCTTTGCTCTCTTCAATCATCTTTTTGATAAAGGTGACTTCACCGCCTTCACACCACAACTCCTGTTGCTGGCCGCCAAAGTTCAGTGCATCGTCTTTGTTCAGCCCCAGGTTACGGCGTTTACGCTCACTACCTGCCCGTGCCGCAGCGGCGGAATCGTGGAATGGCGGGTTACACAAGGTCGCGTCGTATTGCTCGTTTTTATGGATGATGCCGTTAAAAATCGCCCCACTCTCTTTTTGCCGACGCAGACGAATGGCGCGGTTAAGCCCCGGATTAGAACTGATAATCGCCTGCGCACTGCTTAACGCCTGGCTGCTGGTTTCACTACCGGTAAAACGCCAGCCATATTCATGTACGCCAATCAGCGGATAAATACAGTTCGCACCAACGCCGATATCCAGAATGCTGGCATTCGCTGGAATTGTTCCGCTTGCTTCTGCCAGTAAATCGGCAAGGTGATGAATATAATCCGCCCGGCCCGGTACTGGTGGGCAGAGAAAACCGTCGGGGATATCCCAGTTCGCTACGGCGTAAAAATGGGCCAGCAACGCCTTATTGAGCGCCTTCACCGCCAGCGGATTGGCAAAGTCTACGCTTTGCTCCCCGGCGGGTGTAAGCGTGAGGAATTGCCTGAGTTCAGGATTGACCTGACAAAGCGTGGCGAGATCGTAGCGGCTGTGATGACGGTTGCGCGGATGCAACCCCGGTTTCTGGGCGGACATAGCATTCTCCTTTAAGCAGCGGCGTAAGATACCCGCATAACGCGACAGGGTAAATATCTGGCTGCGTTTATCATTCCCCAAAACCTTAACATGGCTATGGTTTATGGCAATTCATCATAAAAATCAGCATTATGCATGTCATTGATTTGTCTTATTTTGTAAAAATATATCGTTCAAAAAATAAGCACATCTCTGTCAATTTTTTGCGTCATTTGCATCGCGCAGGCGACCTACACTTATCAGGCACTACCCGTTGTATTTATGAGGATGTCATTATGAAAAAGTGCCTCACACTACTGATTGCCACCGTCCTGAGCGGAATCTCTCTCACGGCTTATGCCGCGCAACCGATGAGTAACCTGGACAGCGGTCAGCTACGGCCCGCCGGTACCGTTTCGGCAACTGGCGCATCAAACCTAAGCGATCTGGAGGATAAACTGGCAGAAAAAGCGCGCGAACAAGGCGCGAAAGGTTATGTCATTAATTCCGCAGGCGGAAATGACCAGATGTTCGGTACTGCAACCATCTACAAATAACCCCACCAACGTAACTGCATTCGCCTCTGGATGCCGTTTTCGTCTGTTTTGTAATCAAAAAACATCAAATATGAACTCAATGTAAATAAATGTATTTCTTTTTCGCGCAATGGGTGATAGAAAATCGCTCCAAGTGATAATGCTTATCAAAATTATTATCACTTTCACGAGCACTATCACGGGATTAACAGTGGCATCGCATCCGCAGAGAGGCTTTCTCGTGGCAGTGAAAATTTCAACATATAAGAAAAAGTCACCTGCAAAATGGAAAACAATCGCAATTTCCCTGCCAGACAATTTCATTCGCTCACGTTCTTTGCCGGTCTTTGTATTGGCATCACGCCTGTGGCTCAGGCACTCGCCGCCGAAGGGCAAACTAACGCGGATGACACGCTGGTTGTCGAAGCATCAACGCCTTCGCTTTATGCGCCACAACAATCTGCCGATCCGAAATTCTCGCGTCCGGTAGCGGATACTACCCGCACGATGACGGTAATTTCTGAACAAGTGATTAAAGATCAGGGCGCAACCAACCTTACCGACGCGCTCAAAAACGTCCCCGGCGTGGGTGCGTTTTTTGCGGGTGAGAACGGTAACTCCACCACTGGCGACGCCATTTATATGCGTGGTGCCGATACCTCTAACAGTATTTATATTGATGGCATTCGCGATATCGGCAGCGTCTCGCGCGACACCTTCAATACCGAGCAGGTCGAAGTGATTAAAGGGCCGTCCGGCACCGACTACGGGCGCAGCGCACCGACAGGCTCGATCAATATGATCAGCAAGCAGCCGCGCAATGATTCCGGCATTGACGCCTCCGCCAGTATTGGCAGCGCCTGGTTCCGCCGCGGCACGCTGGACGTCAATCAGGTCATTGGTGATACCACCGCGGTGCGCCTGAATGTAATGGGCGAAAAAACGCACGATGCCGGACGCGACAAAGTCAAAAATGAGCGTTACGGCGTCGCCCCTTCTGTCGCTTTTGGCCTTGGTACAGCGAATCGTTTGTATCTTAATTATCTGCATGTCACCCAGCACAACACGCCAGACGGCGGCATTCCGACCATCGGTTTGCCGGGCTATTCTGCCCCATCTGCGGGAACGGCGGCCCTGAATCATTCCGGAAAAGTTGATACTCATAACTTTTACGGCACGGATTCCGATTACGACGATTCGACCACCGACACCGCCACCATGCGTTTTGAGCACGACATCAACGATAACACCACCATTCGCAATACTACCCGTTGGTCGCGCGTAAAGCAGGATTACCTGATGACGGCGATTATGGGCGGGGCGTCGAATATTACTCAGCCCACCAGCGATGTGAATAGCTGGACCTGGTCACGCACGGCGAATACCAAAGATGTGAGTAATAAAATTCTCACCAACCAGACCAACCTGACCTCGACGTTCTATACCGGTTCTATCGGTCATGATGTCAGTACCGGCGTGGAATTTACCCGTGAAACGCAGACTAACTACGGCGTTAATCCGGTGACGTTACCCGCGGTAAATATTTATCATCCTGACAGCAGCATTCATCCCGGCGGCCTGACGCGCAACGGCGCAAACGCCAATGGTCAGACGGATACCTTCGCAATTTACGCCTTTGATACGCTGCAAATCACCCGTGATTTTGAGCTGAACGGCGGGATCCGTCTGGATAATTATCATACTGAATATGACAGTGCCACCGCCTGCGGCGGCAGCGGACGCGGTGCCATCACCTGCCCAACTGGTGTGGCAAAAGGTTCTCCGGTCACCACCGTCGACACCGCCAAGTCGGGCAATCTGATGAACTGGAAAGCCGGGGCGCTGTATCACCTGACGGAAAACGGCAATGTCTATATTAACTATGCCGTTTCCCAGCAGCCTCCGGGCGGCAACAACTTCGCCCTTGCGCAGTCTGGCAGCGGTAACAGTGCCAACCGCACCGATTTTAAACCGCAAAAAGCCAACACCAGCGAGATTGGCACCAAATGGCAGGTTCTGGATAAACGTCTGTTGCTCACCGCCGCGCTGTTCCGCACTGATATCGAAAATGAAGTTGAGCAAAATGATGACGGAACTTACTCGCAATACGGTAAGAAACGCGTCGAAGGCTATGAGATATCCGTGACCGGGAATATCACTCCCGCGTGGCAGGTGATTGGCGGCTATACCCAGCAAAAAGCAACCATCAAAAACGGCAAAGATGTTGCCCAGGATGGTTCCTCATCGCTGCCGTATACCCCGGAGCACGCCTTCACCTTATGGAGCCAATATCAGGCAACCGACGATATCTCTGTTGGCGCGGGCGCACGCTATATCGGCAGTATGCATAAAGGTTCAGACGGCGCGGTGGGAACGCCAGCGTTTACCGAAGGTTACTGGGTCGCCGATGCCAAACTGGGGTATCGAGTTAATCGCAATCTCGACTTCCAGCTAAACGTTTACAACCTGTTTGATACCGATTACGTCGCCTCAATCAACAAGAGCGGCTACCGTTATCACCCGGGCGAGCCAAGAACCTTCTTGCTCACAGCCAATATGCATTTCTGATTCAGATGTGGGGCGCAGGCCCCACTTTTTGGAGAAATTGTATGATGTACCACATTCCCGGCGTGTTATCGCCACAGGACGTCGCTCGTTTTCGCGAACAACTGGAACAAGCCGAATGGGTGGATGGACGCGTCACCACCGGCGCACAAGGTGCGCAAGTTAAGAACAATCAACAGGTCGACACCCGCAGCACGTTATACGCCGCCCTGCAAAATGAGGTGCTGAACGCGGTTAACCAACATGCTTTATTCTTTGCCGCGGCCTTGCCGCGTACCCTTTCCACGCCGCTGTTTAATCGCTATCAGAACAATGAAACCTATGGTTTCCATGTGGATGGCGCAGTACGCAGCCATCCACAAAACGGCTGGATGCGTACTGACCTTTCTGCCACGCTGTTTTTAAGCGATCCACAAAGCTACGACGGCGGCGAACTGGTCGTTAATGACACCTTCGGACAACATCGGGTAAAACTCCCGGCAGGCGATCTCGTGTTGTATCCCTCCAGCAGCCTGCATTGCGTGACACCCGTAACCCGCGGCGTACGAGTGGCATCATTTATGTGGATCCAGTCGATGATCCGCGATGATAAAAAGCGCGCCATGCTGTTTGAACTGGACAACAATATTCAGTCGCTGAAAAGCCGCTACGGCGAAAGTGAAGAGATCCTGTCGCTGCTTAATCTTTATCATAATCTGCTGCGGGAATGGTCGGAGATCTGATGCTTGAACTGCCCGAGTTCGTCCCTGGATTAGCTACACTTAACTGTACAAGTATTGATATGGGGAGGTCGATATGGCATCCGGTTGGGCTAACGATGACGCCGTCAACGAACAGATCAACAGTACAATTGAAGATGCGATTGCCCGCGCTCGGGGTGAAATTCCGCGCGGCGAAAGCCTGGATGAATGTGAAGAGTGCGGTGCCCCCATCCCGCAGGCCCGTCGGGAAGCCATTCCTGGCGTGCGCTTATGTATTCATTGTCAGCAGGAGAAAGATTTACAAAAACCAGCTTATACAGGATATAATCGCAGAGGTTCGAAAGACAGCCAGTTACGTTAACTACAACTGGCGAGATGCATAGCGAGTATAATTTGTATTTTGCGTGTCATTCCGTGCCTTTAACGCTGCTGTGACTGCCACGCGGTATAAAACAAGTTCATAAGTACAACAAATAAATGGTTTATCAGTAGGTTAGATATCAATCAATTTATTTGAACAAGGCGGTCAATTCTCTTCGATTTTATCTCTCGTAAAAAAACGTGATACTCATCACATCGACGAAACAACGTCACTTATACAAAAATCACCTGCGAGAGATTAATTATGAAAACTATCAATACTGTTGTTGCTGCTATGGCTCTTTCAACTCTGTCATTTGGCGTGTTCGCGGCGGAACCGGTAACGGCATCCCAGGCACAGAACATGAATAAAATCGGCGTGGTTTCTGCCGATGGCGCATCCACCCTCGATGCCCTGGAAGCGAAACTGGCTGAGAAAGCCGCGGCAGCCGGTGCCAGTGGATACAGCATCACTTCCGCCACCAACAACAATAAATTAAGCGGTACTGCGGTAATTTATAAGTAATTCGTAGGACGGATAAGGCGTTTACGCCGCATCCGGCAACAGATGCCTGATGCGACGCTACCGCGTCTTATCAGGCCTACAAAATCCGAACCGTTGGACGGATCAGGCGTTTACGCTACGTCCAGCACAAGTATTTCCCTGTCTGTTTGCCGACAGACGCATATGCTCTAACCCTCATTGATCCTATGTTACCCTTGTTTGCCCGTCCGCCACTGGACGGGCTTTTTTTTAGCTGGCTAACTGCTGACAGAAAGCCTGCAACGTCTCTTCCGGCATACCAATCTGCCGCGCTGCATCACAAATGGCCTGCCAGCTTCCCGCATCCAGTGGAATCCCCTGCTTCTGCCGTTCGCGACGCGTGTTCACTTCCCACTCGCCCGGTAGCAAAATCGGCTTATCATCATCATGCGGCGAGGCTTTCACCCACTCGGCAAAGGCTTCGGTCTGCGCGTTACAATCCGGCGCGCCGAAGAGTTCCGGGTTGATGATGATAGTGGTCATGCAGTTAAGAATGGCATCGGGACTGGTTTGTAACGTTTCCTGATGCGTCGTTTTACCGCCGGAAAGCGCCCCGCCAAGAATTTCACACATCGCTGCAAGGGCGTAGCCTTTATGTTCGGCAAAGGTCAACAGCGAACCCAACGGCGACTCCTGCATTACCGCCGGATTGGTCGTCGGCACGCCGTTAACGTCAATCAGGCAACCTGGCGGCACGGGGACGCCTTTATGCCAGGCGACGCGGGTTTTGCCAAATGCAATGGCGCTGGTGGCGTAATCAAGCAACAGCGGGAAATTATCTTTACGAGGGAAAACCACACAGAACGGATTGGTGCCAAAGCGGCTGTCGCGACCGTGGAACGGCGCGACCATTGGAATACCGACCACGCTAACAAAGTGGATAGAGACAAACCCCGCCGCTGCACACTGCTCCGCCCAGTAACCGATACGGCCGATATGATGCGAGTTATGTAGCGCCACGGCGGCAATACCGTGCTGATGCGCTTTCTCAATCCCCAGCGCCATCGCTTCATGTGCCGCGACCTGACCAAATGCGCGATCGCCATCGAGCGTGACCGCCGCCCCCGCCTCTTTAACGGTTTTGGCATGATGGTTAATTTGCAGGTGCCCCTGACTCCAGGAGCGTACATAGCTTGGGATCATGCCAATACCATGTGAATCATGCCCTGCCAGGTTTGCCGCGATTAAATGATCGGCAACTAATTTCGCTTCTTGTTCCTCGCTACCCATCTGACGAAATACAGCCTGAATAAAACTGTGCAGCGTCTGAGCATCAAAGCGATGACCACTTTCCATGGTTAACTCCTGTTTATGTTATGTGTTTGTTGTATTTTTATGCTGCACGCCGGGCGTGGGAAGGTCAATAAAGATGCAGGAATTTCATATTGCGGTGGGGTAAAAGCCGGATGACATGGCTCATCCGGCTGAGAAAAGAATTAAAATGCCTGATTAACGCGCGCCAGGCCGTCGCTGATAGTTGCCGCTTCACCCGTAGCCACCAGGCAGCAAGCCATCTGGATTTTCAGCGATTCGGGAATCGGTTCGCTGCCAGCAAGGCAACGCTCAATCCACTGCGCCGTGGTTTCCGGATCTTTTGCTTGTGGCAGTAACTCGCTACCAGCAGTGTCCTGTTTTTCATACAGCACCCGCATCCCTTCACGGTCAATGAGATTGATCTGCGGGCAGCGCTGCGGATTAGCATACACTTCACCTTCAGTACCATGCATTAGTAGCGCCCGCCCGCCGATATCGCTAAAGAACTTCGCGACGCGTCCAATGTATTCCGGATGCGAAACGCTGGAAAGACGCAGCGCCTCACCTTCGGCAAATGGCGTCGCCAGTTTCGCCAGGGTATGTGCACTGTTACGCACGCCCATCCGCCAGCGCATCGCCAGTTGTTTTTCCAGCGGCGGGCAAAACGCGCCGACTGGCATAAACACCGGTTGATGTTCGTCGAGCTTCGCCTGCGCCTGCCCGCCGTGCAACGTTGGCGTAATACCCATCAATTCAAAAATGGTTTCAGTCAGCACGCGGGTTGGATCTTCGCTAACCCCGTGAACCACCACAGGAAAACCGAGTTTGTGCAGGAGAATCGCCAACAACGGCGTCAGGTTGGCCTGTTTACGCGCGCCGTTGTAACTGGGGATGACAATCGGCATCGGCTTGCCTGCTGGCGGCGTCAGCTTGATGGTGTGATTTTGCATGGCTTCGTAAAAGCCGAGCATCTCTGCTTCCCCTTCTCCTTTGATACGCAGCGCAATCAATACGCCGCCCAACTCAAGGTCAGGGACTTCACCATTGAGCATATGAGCATACAGACCGCGCGCAGTATCCCGGTCTAAATCGCGCGCGTGGTTTTTCCCGCGCCCGATCTCTTTAATGATTTTGCGATAGTCCATTTACGACTCCTTACCTGACTCACATCATTAACGCCGCCGACGGCGTGGGGATTTCGTTTTTTCTTTCTTTTTAACTATACCTTCAGGGACTTCCGGTTGCTCTATCGGAAATACCGGTAATGCATCCAGTAGTCGCTTGCCATAATTTTTGGTCAGCAAGCGTTTGTCGTAGATAACCACTTCGCCCCAGCAACCGTGGCTTCGAATCAGTCGCCCAACCTGCTGAATCAGGTTAAACGAGGCGCTCGGCAGGCTTTGCACCTCAAACGGATAGCGGTTGAGGCTTTTCAGCCATTCCCCTTCGGTGATCACCACCGGGCTGTCGATGGGCGGAAAAGCGATTTTGTGGATATGCACCTGGCTGAGCAGATCACCTTTCAAATCAAGTCCTTCGGCAAATGACTGTAAGCCCACCAGCACGCTGCGCTCACCGTTGGCGACGCGTTTGCGGTGCAGTTCAACTAAACGGTAACGCGGCTGATCGCCCTGAACCAGCAACATCAGACGTAAATCCGTCACATAGTCGAGAAAGCGCTGCATCGCCCGTCCGCTGGCAAACAGTACCAACATACCGAGATGTTTTTTGCTCTCCACCTGCTTACGGAAAAAGGCCGCCATTTCGGCAATATGCTGCTCTTCGTTGTCGATGGAAGGCTCAACGCGCATCCGGGGAATAACAATTTTGCCCTGTTCGCAGTGGTTAAAGGGGGAATCCAGCGCCACAAAACGGTCGCCCGCTTTCTCTTTCAGACCACTCATCTCCTGCAAACGCGAAAAACTGTTCAGCGAACGCAAGGTTGCGGAGGTGACAATAATGTGCGGAATACTGCGCCACAGCAGCCTTTCCAGCTGATCGCTGACACGTATTCCCACGCAGTGAAACCAGAGGTGTAGCTGCCCTTCGCGCTCTTCCCGCGTCGCCCATTTGGTCACCGGTGCACCGGAAGATTGCGCCAGCGAAGCCAGCCGCCAGAGTTTGCTTTGCGCCTCGAACATCCCCAACGCGCGGTTCATCTGCAAAATCAACCGATGCAGACGTACAATGTCATGGCTGCCGGTTTTCTCACTTAAATCGTTAAGAAATAACTCCGCCAGGCCACGCAGCATCTCGGTGAGTTTTGCCAGCCGCTGGCAGATCTCCAGCACTTCATCTGGCAGTTCGCCCATCGCAAAACGGTGCTCTGCCTCCTGCCCGGCAGGCATGTAGAGATTGAGAATGTTGTTTAACGAGGCGATAAGCTCATACAACTCTTCACAATGCGCATTCAAACGTTCAGGGATCGCCAGCGGTGGGATGGTCTTCGGGCGAAACTGCTCCATGCAGGTAGCGACCAGTTTCGTGAACAAGTCCAGCTGTAGCCGATACCACGGCGCGGTGATTTCGGCGCTCATCTCAAGCGCATCCCGCGCCACATCCGGCAGGTGATGGCCTTCGTCCAGCACCAGCAGTAAATTTTTCGGGTCAGGCAATACCGCTTCGCTTTCCATCGCCGCCATCACCAGCGCATGGTTTGCCACCACCACTTCCGCTTCCTGAATCTCCCGACGAGCGACAAAAAACGGGCATTCACGATAGTAGTAACAATTGCGGTTGAGGCAGCTGGCTTTGTCGGTACTTAAACGACGCCAGAGATCGTCATCTATAGCGATATCAGTATGATCGCGCAGACCATCCCATTTATAAGTATCGAGATCGCCCTTCAGCTTCGCACAACGTTTTTGCTCTTCCTGATTGTTCGGCGTCAGTTCGTCGTCAAGAAACGCCAGCAGATCCTGTTGCGTGGGTTCAGTACTGGCGAGCGCCGTCAGATTACGCGGACAAACGTAGCGCCCACGCCCAAAAGCGGCAGTGAATTTAAGATCGGGAATGATCTTTTTCAGCAGCGGTAAATCTTTGCTGTAAATCTGATCCTGCAATGCCACGTTGGCGGTACTCACCACCAGCGTTTTTTGCTCTTCGCGGGCAATGGCGATGCCGGGAATCAAATAAGAGAGCGTTTTCCCAACGCCGGTGGGGGCTTCAATCGCCAGATGTCGCCCTTCTTCTCCGGCCAGCGTTTTGGCGACGTCCGCAATCATCTGCCGCTGCGGCGCACGGGGAATAAAGTCGGGGATCTGTTCCTGAAGCGCCTTATACCAGGCGGCAATTTGCGCTTTAAGCGCGGCGGTTAATGCCATGAGAAAACCTGAAATACTGTATAAACAGCCAATATTGTGGCATTTTTCGGTTTTCAGGGGTAATGGTTTTTCTGTTTCTGGAAAGCGGCTCGCAATAACCACCAACATAATGCGGTTTAATGCCCGTTCGAGCACAAAGGATCCAACACGTCATGCAAGACACCATCATAAATTTCTACAGCACCAGCGATGACTACGGTGATTTTTCTAACTTTGCCGCCTGGCCCATCAAGGTTGACGGGAAAACCTGGCCCACCTCAGAACACTATTTTCAGGCACAAAAATTCCTTGATGAAAAATACCGCGAAGAGATCCGTCGGGTTTCTTCCCCTATGGTCGCCGCACGCATGGGGCGCGATCGTTCTAAGCCTCTGCGTAAAAACTGGGAGTCGGTCAAAGAACAGGTGATGCGAAAAGCACTTCGCGCTAAATTCGAACAGCATGCAGAACTGCGTGCGCTCTTGCTGGCAACCGCGCCCGCAAAACTGGTTGAGCATACGGAAAACGATGCTTACTGGGGAGACGGTGGTCATGGTAAGGGCAAGAATCGACTGGGCTACCTTTTAATGGAGTTGCGCGAACAATTGGCTATAGAGAAGTAACGTCTCGGTGGCTTATGGGCGGTAAAACAGATAAATTTTTTCCCGTGTTCTCAAATTGCTGACAAGTGCTTGTTGTGAAATGCCGGATGCGGCGTAAACGCCTTATCCGGCCTACAAAAGCATGCAAATTCAATATATTGCAGAGTTCACGTAGGCCTGATAAGCGTAGCGCATCAGGCAGTTTTGCGTTTGTTCATCAGCCTGATGCCGGGCATAGCCCGGCATAAAAGATTACTGCGCAGCGGCAGGTTTACGCGGACGGCGGCGACGTTGTTGTTCGCCTGCCGGTTTGGCATCGCCGAGGCGGCGAGACGGTTTTTCTGCAGGTTTCGCGCTTGCAGATTTTGCGCCACCTTCCCCACGGCGTGGTTGCTGTTGACCGCGACCACCACCTTGCCCACGACCGCCGCCGCCACGTTGCTGGCGACCGTTCTGGATCGGTTCGGCTTTGATTGACGGGTCCGGCTCATAGCCCGGAATCGCAATGCGCGGGATCTCTTTTTTCAGCAGTTTTTCGATATCACGCAGCAGTTTGTGTTCATCAACACACACCAGCGACAACGCTTCACCGGTAGCAGCCGCACGACCGGTACGCCCGATACGGTGGACATAATCTTCAGGTACGTTTGGCAGTTCATAGTTGACGACGTGCGGCAGCTCTTCAATATCCAGGCCGCGCGCAGCGATGTCAGTTGCCACCAGTACACGAATATCGCCCGATTTAAAATCAGCCAGCGCACGAGTACGCGCACCTTGCGATTTATTGCCGTGGATCGCCGCACTATGGATGCCATCTTTATTGAGCTGTTCAGCCAGATGGTTAGCGCCGTGTTTGGTACGGGTAAACACCAGCACCTGCTGCCAGTTCCCTTTCCCAATCATGTGCGACAGCAATTCGCGTTTGCGTTTCTTATCGACAAAGTGAACGTGCTGGGTCACCTGATCAGACGCGGTATTGCGGCGTGCCACTTCGATTTCCAGCGGGTTGTGCAACAGTTTTTCCGCCAGGGCTTTAATATCGTCAGAGAAGGTCGCGGAGAATAACAGGTTCTGGCGCTTCGCAGGTAGTTTTGTTAACACGCGACGGATATCGTGGATAAAGCCCATGTCGAGCATGCGGTCAGCTTCATCGAGGACGAGGATTTCAACCTGATCCAGCTTCACTGCATTCTGATGTTCCAGGTCCAGCAAACGTCCCGGGGTTGCCACCAGCACATCAACGCCGCCACGCAGTTTCATCATCTGCGGGTTAATACTCACACCACCAAACACCACCAGCGAACGAATGTTCAGGTATTTGCTGTAATCACGGACGTTTTCGCCAATCTGCGCCGCCAGTTCACGGGTCGGGGTAAGAATGAGCGCACGTACCGGACGACGCCCTTTGGCGTGCGGCTGGCGAGTGATCAGGTGTTGCAACAGCGGCAGCGTAAAGCCCGCTGTTTTGCCGGTGCCGGTCTGGGCGCTAGCCATCAGGTCGCGGCCTTCCAGCACCGCAGGGATCGCCTGCTGCTGAATAGGGGTGGGTTCACGGTAACCCTGCTCGGCAACGGCGCGCAGGATATCAGGGCTTAAACCCAAAGAATCGAAAGACATAACTACTCCGAACCGCCCCGACCGTTACCGGTGTAGTTTTCAGGGAGATACTGAAAAGGAAAATGACAAAAACCACAATGTCATGAGGGAGCGGAGTGTAGCAGTTTTTGTGACGCAGCGCATAAATTATCCCTGTGACTGGCGTTGCTAAAATTCTTAGCCATACTGGACAACTCCCCTATGGAGTCATAATCTTAATCAATCATTTGATTAAGAATGGACTGTGCGATGAATAATCCTGCCATGACAATCAAGGGTGAACAGGCGAAAAAACAGCTGATTGCTGCCGCACTGGCGCAGTTTGGTGAATATGGAATGAACGCCACCACTCGCGAGATAGCCGCCCAGGCCGGGCAGAATATCGCTGCCATCACCTACTACTTCGGTTCGAAAGAAGATTTGTACCTCGCCTGCGCCCAGTGGATTGCCGATTTTATTGGCGAGCAGTTCCGTCCGCATGCCGAGGAAGCCGAACGCTTGTTCGCGCAACCACAGCCTGATCGGGCTGCCATCCGTGAACTGATCCTTCGCGCCTGCAGGAACATGATTAAGCTGCTCACCCAGGATGACACCGTCAACCTCAGCAAGTTTATCTCCCGTGAGCAGCTCTCTCCCACGGCAGCCTACCACCTGGTGCACGAACAGGTGATTAGTCCGCTACACAGCCACCTGACACGCCTGATTGCCGCCTGGACCGGCTGCGACGCCAATGACACCCGCATGATCCTTCATACCCATGCGTTGATTGGTGAGATTCTGGCGTTCCGTCTTGGCAAAGAAACAATTCTGTTACGTACCGGCTGGACCGCGTTCGATGAAGAAAAGACCGAACTGATCAACCAGACGGTGACCTGTCATATCGACCTGATTTTGCAAGGATTATCGCAAAGGAGTTTGTAGTGATGAAAAAACCTGTCGTGATCGGATTGGCGGTAGTGGTACTTGCCGCCGTGGTTGCCGGAGGCTACTGGTGGTATCAAAGCCGCCAGGATAACGGCCTGACGCTGTATGGCAACGTGGATATTCGTACGGTAAATCTTAGTTTCCGTGTTGGGGGGCGCGTTGAATCGCTGGCGGTGGACGAAGGTGATGCTATCAAAGCGGGCCAGGTGCTGGGCGAACTGGATCACAAGCCGTATGAGATTGCCCTGATGCAGGCGAAAGCGGGTGTTTCGGTGGCACAGGCGCAGTATGACCTGATGCTTGCCGGGTATCGCGATGAAGAAATCGCTCAGGCCGCCGCAGCGGTGAAACAGGCGCAAGCCGCCTATGACTATGCGCAGAACTTCTATAACCGCCAGCAAGGGTTGTGGAAAAGCCGCACTATTTCGGCAAATGACCTGGAAAATGCCCGCTCCTCGCGCGACCAGGCGCAGGCAACGCTGAAATCAGCACAGGATAAATTGCGTCAGTACCGTTCCGGTAACCGTGAACAGGACATCGCTCAGGCGAAAGCCAGCCTCGAACAGGCGCAGGCGCAACTGGCGCAGGCGGAGTTGAATTTACAGGACTCAACGTTGATAGCCCCGTCTGATGGCACGCTGTTAACGCGCGCGGTGGAGCCAGGCACGGTCCTCAATGAAGGTGGCACGGTGTTTACCGTTTCACTAACGCGTCCGGTGTGGGTGCGCGCTTATGTTGATGAACGTAATCTTGACCAGGCCCAGCCGGGGCGCAAAGTGCTGCTTTATACCGATGGTCGCCCGGACAAGCCGTATCACGGGCAGATTGGTTTCGTTTCGCCGACTGCTGAATTTACCCCGAAAACCGTCGAAACGCCGGATCTGCGTACCGACCTCGTCTATCGCCTGCGTATTGTGGTGACCGACGCCGATGATGCGTTACGCCAGGGAATGCCAGTGACGGTACAATTCGGTGACGAGGCAGGACATGAATGATGCCGTTATCACGCTGAACGGCCTGGAAAAACGCTTTCCGGGCATGGACAAGCCCGCCGTCGCGCCGCTCGATTGTACCATTCACGCCGGTTATGTGACGGGGTTGGTGGGGCCGGACGGTGCAGGTAAAACCACGCTGATGCGGATGTTGGCGGGATTACTGAAACCCGACAGCGGCAGTGCCACGGTGATTGGCTTTGATCCGATCAAAAACGACGGCGCGCTGCACGCCGTGCTCGGTTATATGCCGCAGAAATTTGGTCTGTATGAAGATCTCACGGTGATGGAGAACCTCAATCTGTACGCGGATTTGCGCAGCGTCACCGGCGAGGCACGTAAGCAAACTTTTGCTCGCCTGCTGGAGTTTACGTCTCTTGGGCCGTTTACCGGACGCCTGGCGGGCAAGCTCTCCGGTGGGATGAAACAAAAACTCGGCCTGGCCTGTACCCTGGTGGGCGAACCGAAAGTGTTGCTGCTCGATGAACCCGGCGTCGGCGTTGACCCTATCTCACGGCGCGAACTGTGGCAGATGGTGCATGAGCTGGCGGGCGAAGGGATGTTAATCCTCTGGAGTACCTCGTATCTCGACGAAGCCGAGCAGTGCCGTGACGTGTTACTGATGAACGAAGGCGAGTTGCTGTATCAGGGAGAACCAAAAGCCCTGACACAAACCATGGCCGGACGCAGCTTTCTGATGACCAGTCCACACGAGGGCAACCGCAAACTGTTGCAACGCGCCTTGAAACTGCCGCAGGTCAGCGACGGCATGATTCAGGGGAAATCGGTACGTCTGATCCTCAAAAAAGAGGCCACACCAGACGATATTCGCCATGCCGACGGGATGCCGGAAATCAACATCAACGAAACTACGCCGCGTTTTGAAGATGCGTTTATTGATTTGCTGGGCGGTGCCGGAACCTCGGAATCGCCGCTGGGCGCAATATTACATACGGTAGAAGGCACACCCGGCGAGACGGTGATCGAAGCGAAAGAACTGACCAAGAAATTTGGGGATTTTGCCGCCACCGATCACGTCAACTTTGCCGTTAAACGTGGGGAGATTTTTGGTTTGCTGGGGCCAAACGGCGCGGGTAAATCGACCACCTTTAAGATGATGTGCGGTTTGCTGGTGCCGACTTCCGGCCAGGCGCTGGTGCTGGGGATGGATCTGAAAGAGAGTTCCGGTAAAGCGCGCCAGCATCTCGGCTATATGGCGCAAAAATTTTCGCTCTACGGTAACCTGACGGTCGAACAGAATTTACGCTTTTTCTCTGGTGTGTATGGCTTACGCGGTCGGGCGCAGAACGAAAAAATCTCCCGCATGAGCGAGGCGTTCGGCCTGAAAAGTATCGCCTCCCACGCCACCGATGAACTGCCATTAGGTTTTAAACAGCGGCTGGCGCTGGCCTGTTCGCTGATGCATGAACCGGACATTCTGTTTCTCGACGAACCGACTTCCGGCGTTGACCCCCTCACCCGCCGTGAATTTTGGCTGCACATCAACAGCATGGTAGAGAAAGGCGTCACGGTGATGGTCACCACCCACTTTATGGATGAAGCGGAATATTGCGACCGCATCGGCCTGGTGTACCGCGGGAAATTAATCGCCAGCGGCACGCCGGACGATTTGAAAGCACAGTCGGCTAACGATGAGCAACCCGATCCCACCATGGAGCAAGCCTTTATTCAGTTGATCCACGACTGGGATAAGGAGCATAGCAATGAGTAACCCGATCCTGTCCTGGCGTCGCGTACGGGCGCTGTGCGTTAAAGAGACGCGGCAGATCGTTCGCGATCCGAGTAGCTGGCTGATTGCGGTAGTGATCCCGCTGCTACTGCTGTTTATTTTTGGTTACGGCATTAACCTCGACTCCAGCAAGCTGCGGGTCGGGATTTTACTGGAACAGCGTAGCGAAGCGGCGCTGGATTTCACCCACACCATGACCGGTTCGCCCTACATCGACGCCACCATCAGCGATAACCGTCAGGAACTGATCGCCAAAATGCAGGCGGGGAAAATTCGCGGTCTGGTGGTTATTCCGGTGGATTTTGCGGAACAGATGGAGCGCGCCAACGCCACCGCACCGATTCAGGTGATCACCGACGGCAGTGAGCCGAATACCGCTAACTTTGTACAGGGGTATGTCGAAGGGATCTGGCAGATCTGGCAAATGCAGCGAGCGGAGGACAACGGGCAGACTTTTGAACCGCTTATTGATGTACAAACCCGCTACTGGTTTAACCCGGCGGCGATTAGCCAGCACTTCATTATCCCCGGTGCGGTGACCATTATCATGACGGTCATCGGCGCGATTCTCACCTCGCTGGTGGTGGCGCGAGAATGGGAACGCGGCACCATGGAGGCTCTGCTCTCTACGGAGATTACCCGCACGGAACTGCTGCTGTGTAAGCTGATCCCTTATTACTTTCTCGGGATGCTGGCGATGTTGCTGTGTATGCTGGTGTCAGTATTTATTCTCGGCGTGCCGTATCGCGGGTCGCTGCTGATTCTGTTTTTTATCTCCAGCCTGTTTTTACTCAGTACCCTGGGGATGGGGCTGCTGATTTCCACGATTACCCGCAACCAGTTCAATGCCGCTCAGGTCGCCCTGAACGCCGCTTTTCTGCCGTCGATTATGCTTTCCGGCTTTATTTTTCAGATCGACAGTATGCCCGCGGTGATCCGCGCGGTGACGTACATTATTCCCGCTCGTTATTTCGTCAGCACCCTGCAAAGCCTGTTCCTCGCCGGGAATATTCCAGTGGTGCTGGTGGTAAACGTGCTGTTTTTGATCGCTTCGGCGGTGATGTTTATCGGCCTGACGTGGCTGAAAACCAAACGTCGGCTGGATTAGGGAGAAGAGCATGTTTCATCGCTTATGGACGTTAATCCGCAAAGAGTTGCAGTCGTTGCTGCGCGAACCGCAAACCCGCGCGATTCTGATTTTACCCGTGCTAATTCAGGTGATCCTGTTCCCGTTCGCCGCCACGCTGGAAGTGACTAACGCCACCATCGCCATCTACGATGAAGATAACGGCGAGCATTCGGTGGAGCTGACCCAACGTTTTGCCCGCGCCAGCGCCTTTACTCATGTGCTGCTGCTGAAAAGCCCACAGGAGATCCGCCCAACCATCGACACACAAAAGGCGTTACTACTGGTGCGTTTCCCGGCTGACTTCTCGCGCAAACTGGATACCTTCCAGACCGCGCCTTTGCAGTTGATCCTCGACGGGCGTAACTCCAACAGTGCGCAAATTGCCGCCAACTACCTGCAACAGATCGTCAAAAATTATCAGCAGGAGCTGCTGGAAGGAAAACCGAAACCTAACAACAGCGAGCTGGTGGTACGCAACTGGTATAACCCGAATCTCGACTACAAATGGTTTGTGGTGCCGTCACTGATCGCCATGATCACCACTATCGGCGTAATGATCGTCACTTCACTTTCCGTCGCCCGCGAACGTGAACAAGGTACGCTCGATCAGCTACTGGTTTCGCCGCTCACCACCTGGCAGATCTTCATCGGCAAAGCCGTACCGGCGTTAATTGTCGCCACCTTCCAGGCCACCATTGTGCTGGCGATTGGTATCTGGGCGTATCAAATCCCCTTCGCCGGATCGCTGGCGCTGTTCTACTTTACGATGGTGATTTATGGTTTATCGCTGGTGGGATTCGGTCTGTTGATTTCATCACTCTGTTCAACACAACAGCAGGCGTTTATCGGCGTGTTTGTCTTTATGATGCCCGCCATTCTCCTTTCCGGTTACGTTTCTCCGGTGGAAAACATGCCGGTATGGCTGCAAAACCTGACGTGGATTAACCCTATTCGCCACTTTACGGACATTACCAAGCAGATTTATTTGAAGGATGCGAGTCTGGATATTGTGTGGAATAGTTTGTGGCCGCTACTGGTGATAACGGCCACGACAGGGTCAGCGGCGTACGCGATGTTTAGACGTAAGGTGATGTAACTTCTTATCTTTCGCCAGCAAAGACACTACCGCCGGGCCGGCAAGGATTGCCAGCCCTGCAATTGCCAGCAAAAAGTTGTTTTCCAGAACGCGGGACAACAGCCACAGCACAATCAGCGCTGCGCCAAAATACCAGGTCGTGGTCAGCTCTTCCAGCACGTCTGCCACCTCACGCCAGCGTTGCTCGGGGTGGCGCTGAAACACCAGCATCATCACTACCGTGACACAATACAGTGCGCATAATCCCACGCCGACGTGAACCAGAGTCTTACTCATCCAGCCCACCACCAGCAGCGCCACTACCAGTAAATGCAACATAATCTGCCAGCAACTTAGACCCGTTGCGACACGAACACGTTGTTGCCACTTCATGGCTTCTCTCCTGAAGAATTTATCTCTACTTACTCAGAGTACCGAACTTTACGGAAAATTCCGTAAGACCGCACCTTTTTGTGACGCCGACTACACTATTTCAATGAGATAAGAGGCAAAGACAGGAAAATTATGCCCGATCAAACACAACAATTTTCGTTCAAGGTGCTCACCATCAATATTCACAAAGGCTTTACCGCGTTTAACCGACGCTTCATTTTGCCGGAACTTCGCGACGCCGTGCGTACCGTCAGCGCCGATATTGTTTGCCTGCAGGAAGTGATGGGCGCGCACGAAGTTCATCCGCTGCATGTGGAAAACTGGCCCGATACCTCGCACTACGAGTTTCTCGCCGACACTATGTGGAGCGATTTTGCCTACGGTCGCAATGCCGTATACCCGGAAGGGCATCACGGCAACGCCGTACTGTCGCGTTATCCCATTGAACATTATGAGAATCGCGATGTTTCGGTCGATGGTGCGGAAAAGCGCGGCGTGCTCTACTGCCGCATTGTGCCGCCGATGACCGGAAAAGCGATTCATGTGATGTGCGTACATCTGGGCCTGCGTGAGGCGCACCGTCAGGCGCAGCTTGCGATGCTCGCCGAATGGGTGAATGAGCTACCGGACGGCGAACCGGTATTGGTGGCGGGTGATTTCAATGACTGGCGGCAAAAAGCTAATCATCCGTTAAAAGTGCAGGCCGGACTGGATGAGATTTTTACCCGCGCCCACGGACGCCCGGCGCGCACGTTTCCGGTGCAATTTCCTCTACTACGACTGGACAGGATCTACGTCAAAAATGCCAGCGCCAGCGCGCCAACCGCGTTGCCGCTGCGGACATGGCGACACCTTTCTGATCATGCCCCTTTAAGTGCGGAGATTCATTTATGAAATGTAGCTGGCGCGAAGGCAATAAGATCCAGTTGCTGGAAAACGGCGAGCAATATTATCCCGCGGTGTTTAAGGCGATTGGCGAGGCACAAGAACGCATCATTCTTGAAACGTTTATCTGGTTTGAGGATGACGTCGGCAAACAACTGCATGCGGCACTACTGGCAGCAGCGCAACGCGGGGTTAAAGCGGAAGTCTTGCTGGATGGCTACGGTTCGCCGGATCTCAGCGATGAGTTTGTCAATGAACTGACGGCAGCTGGCGTAGTGTTCCGCTACTACGATCCCCGCCCTCGCCTTTTTGGTATGCGCACCAATGTGTTTCGCCGGATGCATCGCAAAATTGTGGTGATCGACGCGCGTATAGCCTTTATTGGCGGGCTGAATTACTCCGCCGAGCATATGTCCAGCTACGGTCCAGAGGCTAAACAGGATTACGCGGTACGCCTTGAAGGGCCGATTGTCGAAGATATTCTCCAGTTTGAGCTGGAAAACCTGCCTGGACAGAGCGCGGCACGACGCTGGTGGCGACGTCATCACAAAGCGGAAGAGAACCGCCAGCCGGGAGAAGCGCAGGTATTGCTGGTCTGGCGCGATAACGAAGAACATCGCGATGATATTGAACGCCATTATTTGAAAATGCTCACTCAGGCGCGGCGGGAAGTGATTATCGCCAACGCCTACTTCTTCCCCGGCTATCGATTTTTACACGCCTTGCGTAAAGCGGCACGGCGCGGGGTGCGGATCAAACTGATCATTCAGGGCGAACCGGATATGCCGATTGTCAGAGTCGGTGCGCGCTTGCTGTATAACTATCTGGTTAAAGGCGGCGTTCAGGTTTTTGAGTACCGCCGCCGCCCGCTCCACGGCAAAGTGGCATTGATGGACGATCACTGGGCGACAGTAGGGTCCAGTAATCTCGATCCGCTCAGTTTGTCACTGAATCTCGAAGCAAATGTCATCATCCACGATCGTCATTTTAACCAGACGCTGCGCGATAATCTGAACGGCATTATTGCCGCAGATTGTCAGCAGGTGGATGAAACCATGCTGCCCAAACGCACCTGGTGGAACCTGACCAAAAGCGTGCTGGCGTTCCACTTTTTACGCCACTTCCCGGCGCTGGTTGGCTGGCTTCCGGCACACACGCCACGTCTGGCGCAGGTTGATCCGCCCGCACAACCGACAATGGAAACGCAGGATCGGGTAGAAACTGAAAACACGGGGGTAAAACCCTGATGAGTAAATCACACCCGCGCTGGCGCTTAGCAAAGAAGATCCTCACCTGGCTGTTTTTTATCGCGGTGATTGTGTTGCTGGTGGTCTACGCCAAAAAAGTGGACTGGGAAGAGGTCTGGAAGGTCATCCGCGACTACAATCGCGTTGCGCTGCTTAGTGCGGTCGGGCTGGTGGTCGTCAGCTATCTGATTTACGGCTGCTATGACCTGCTCGCCCGCTTTTACTGCGGTCACAAACTGGCGAAGCGCCAGGTGATGCTGGTGTCGTTTATCTGCTACGCCTTCAACCTGACGCTCAGTACCTGGGTCGGCGGCATTGGTATGCGCTATCGTTTGTACTCTCGTCTGGGGTTGCCCGGTAGCACTATTACGCGGATTTTCTCGCTCAGTATTACCACCAACTGGCTGGGCTACATTTTACTGGCAGGGATTATCTTTACCGCAGGCGTGGTGGAGTTGCCGGATCACTGGTATGTCGATCAAACTACGCTGCGTATTCTCGGCATTGGCTTACTGATGATTATCGCGGTTTATTTGTGGTTTTGCGCTTTCGCGAAGCACCGCCATATGACCATCAAAGGGCAAAAGCTGGTGCTGCCTTCATGGAAATTCGCCCTCGCTCAGATGCTGATTTCCAGCGTTAACTGGATGGTAATGGGGGCGATTATCTGGCTGTTACTTGGTCAAAGCGTGAACTATTTCTTTGTACTGGGCGTGTTACTGGTTAGTAGTATTGCTGGCGTCATCGTGCATATTCCGGCGGGGATCGGTGTGCTGGAAGCGGTGTTTATCGCACTACTGGCTGGGGAGCATACCTCCAAAGGTACAATTATCGCCGCCCTACTCGCTTACCGTGTGCTGTATTACTTTATCCCACTGCTGCTGGCGCTGATCTGTTACCTGTTGCTGGAAAGCCAGGCGAAGAAGCTACGGGCGAAAAATGAAGCGGCGATGTGAAGTTTAGTTAAGTTCTTTAGTATGTGCATTTACGGCTAATGAAAAAAACGCGTATGCCTTTGCCAGACAAGCGTTATAGCTATCGCGGCAAGTATCCCAAAGAAGCCGATAAAATAGTAATAGAGTGTTAATGCACCTGTAAAAGCGCAACGAACCGGACTCCACAACTCTTCACTATGGCATTTCCCCGCCAATTCAAGGAGCTTATTTCGTCCATGCGAGATAATGCCTGACCATAACACAATCATTAAGCAACTTATTACCCAAATGGGCCGTTCACTCATTAATGCCGCATTCACGATGATTACCAGGGCCAACCCTGTCAACGTCATCATAATGATAAAACGGTGAGAACCAGGATCAACATTAAATAATAAACCGGCCAGCATACTGATTAAAAACATCGCGCCCGCAGTGCTGAACACGATGATAATGGCATATACAGGAACTAAACTTGCAACGACAATCGCCACCAAAGAGAGTAAAAACAGATATATTACGCCCGCGATGGCGGCATTTATCTTGTTGATATCCTTACTTAAGCCATACATACAAAGTAATAATAACCCTATGGCGACATACATTGGTGGTGAATCATATTTGGTTGCCGTAATTTCGAGATACTTAGCTCCCCAGGCTAGTCCTGCGGTTGCCACCAAACCTAAAGCGGTAATGAGCCATATACCGTTTAATATCCTGGCCTCGTGCTGAAAATCTAATTTATTGCTGTTTTGCGAGTATGATTCCATTCTTTTAGTTATCCTTAGAAAAAATATTAATATTCACCATCAATAAATTTAAAACCACGCATACAAAATACTTTTGCATTTATGGATACAGAAAACGCTTCCGCTCGTCCATAAGGCATATTTTATACCTGGTACTTGTTAAGTGTCGTTTTTAGTAAGAAAAAAATCCCGACACATGGCCGGGATAGTGATGGTGAAAAAGAATTAACGGCGGTTGCCGAAGATCCGCAACAACATCAGGAACAGGTTGATGAAGTCCAGATACAAGGTTAACGCGCCAAGAATGGAATATTTGCGCAGGTTCGACGTGTCGCGGGTATCAATCTGCTCACCCATATTTTTCAGTTTCTGCGTGTCATACGCCGTCAATCCGACAAAGACAATCACGCCGATGTAGGTAACTGCCCACATCAATGCTTCGCTTTTCAACCAGAAGTTGACCAGCGATGCCAGCACAATGCCGATTAACGCCATAAACAGCATATTGCCAAAGCCACTTAAATCGCGCTTCGTGGTGTAACCGTACAGGCTCATTGCGCCGAACATCCCGGCAGTAACGACGAAAGTACTGGCGATAGAAGCAGCGGTATAGACAATGAATATACTGGAAAGCGTAAGACCCGTCAGCGCCGAATAAAGCATAAAGAGCATCGTCGTTACACCTGCGCTCAGCTTTTGAATCATCGCTGATAACACAATAACCAATGCTAATTGCGCGATGATCAGACCGATTAAAAAGACACGGTTAGTGAACAACAGCTCCATCACGGCCGCGGAATTAGCCGCATACCAGGCAACAAATGCGGTCAGCAACAAGCCAACGGTCATCCAGCCATAGACTTGAGCCATATAAGTTTGCAAGCCAGCCCGGGGTTGTACGATTGAATCAGAACGTGGGAATCTGTCCATGACGATCTCCTGAAGATATAAGGAATATCTTAAGGATACTGCAAAATGATGAGGCTGTGCATCGACGCAGCGTAAACGTATGTACTGAGCGGTGAAATTGCCGGACGCAGCGGTGCCTTATCCGGCTAACAAAAAACTACCAGCGTTTTGCCGCCTGCTGATCGCTCTCCCGAGCTTCAACCCAGCGGTCGCCTTCCGGCGTGGCTTCGCGCTTCCAGAACGGTGCGCGGGTTTTGAGATAATCCATAATAAACTGCCCGGCTTCAAACGCACTGCTGCGATGCGCACTGGTGACACCGACAAAAACGATTTCATCGCCCGGCCATAATTCCCCGATGCGGTGAATCACAGTGACGCGCCCCAGCGGCCAGCGGTTACGCGCTTCATCAACAATTTCTGCCAGTGCTTTTTCAGTCATCCCCGGATAGTGTTCGAGGGTTAATGCGTTGACGCTGTCGCCCAGGTTATGGTTGCGCACCTTACCAGTAAAGGTGACTACCGCACCGTCTTCGTCACGCTCCGCCAGCCACGGGTACTCTTCTCCTACGCTGAACGGCTGCGGACCAACAACAATTTTGGTTTCTGCCATCTTAACCTCCGGTTACCGGCGGGAAGAAAGCTACTTCGTCGCCGTCAGTCAGCGGATGGTCAAAACTCACCAGCGTCTGGTTGACGGCAGCCAGTAATTTGCCATCTTCCAGCGCCAGCGCCCAGCGATCGCTCTGCGCAGCCATGTGCTGGCGTAACGCTTCAACAGTTGGGAAATCCGCAGCCACTTCGGTTGCATCTGTTCCCACCAACTCGCGCACCTGGGCGAAAAAAAGAACTTTAATCATCCGCTTCCACCTTAAAGTCACCCGACTTGCCGCCGCTCTTCGCCAGCAAACGTACCGGACCAATCACCATATCTTTTTGCACCGCTTTGCACATGTCATAAATGGTCAGCGCCGCCACGGAGGCCGCGGTTAATGCTTCCATTTCGACACCGGTTTTCCCGGTCAGGCGGCATAAGGTTTCTATACGCACCCGATTGTGCTCCGGCTCGGCCTGTAAATTGACTTCAACTTTGCTGAGCATCAGCGGATGACAGAGCGGGATCAGATCCCAGGTGCGTTTTGCCGCCTGAATACCGGCAATACGCGCAGTGGCAAATACGTCGCCTTTGTGGTGGCGACCATCAATAATCATCGCCAGCGTCTCGCTGCGCATGGTGACAAAGGCTTCCGCCCGCGCTTCACGCACGGTTTCCGCTTTGGCGGAGACATCCACCATGTGCGCTTCGCCAGCGGCGTTGATATGGGTCAGTTGCGACATACTTATTTCTTCAAATGTGGATGGAAATTACACGGACGCGTACGGGCATCCAGCTGCGGCGCGATGATATTTTCCCATGCGGTACGGCACGCTTTGGTCGAACCCGGCATGGCGAAAATCAGCGTTTTGTTGGCGACGCCCGCTACCGCACGAGATTGCAACGTGGAAGTGCCAATCTCTTCAAACGACAACATCCGGAACACTTCACCAAAACCTTCAACTTCACGGTCGAACAACGGCAGCAATGCTTCGGGAGCCTGATCACCTTCCGTCAGGCCAGTACCACCCGTAATCAATACCACTTGTACATCGTCGCTGGCGATCCACGCAGATACCTGAGCGCGAATAGCGTAGCGGTTTTCTTTCACAATGGCTTTATCGACAACGTGATGGCCCGCTTCTTGCGCCGAATCGCGCAGATAGTGACCGGAGGTATCGTCTTCTTCACCGCGACGATTAGAAACCGTAAGAATAGCAATACGGGTCGGGATAAATTCAGTGCTTACCTGACTCATCTGATCTCTCCTTTTGACGTTTTAGCCGCCAATGTACGATAAGTTTTGCGTAATACCGGTGTTGTTTTGATGCAGGAAATGGGTCTGTTTCTTCTCCCGCAGCGCCGCTGAAATACGCGCTTCCAGCGCCTGTTGCTGGGTATCGTCTTCCAGCAGATCGCGCAGGTTAACGCCGCCTTCACCAAACAGGCAGAGATGGAGTTTACCAATGGAGGAAACGCGCAGGCGGTTGCAAGTGGCGCAGAAGTCTTTTTCATACGGCATGATAAGGCCAATCTCTCCGGCGTAATCTGGATGGCAAAAGACTTGCGCGGGACCGTCGCTGCGTTGACGTAATTGGTGGATCCAGCCGCGACGCAGTAGCTCGTCACGCAGAACCTGACCAGAGATGTGATGCTTACGGAAGAGCTCGCTGCCCTCGCCCGTTTCCATCAGTTCGATGAAACGCAGCTGGATAGGGCGATGCTGGATCCAGTTCAGAAAGGTGTCGAGCTGGTGATGATTAACATCACGCATCAGCACGGTATTGACTTTGACCTTCTCAAAACCGGCCTCAAATGCAGCATCAATCCCTGCCATGACCTGGTTGAATTTATCCTGCCCGGTAATAGCGTGAAACTGGCGGGCGTCCAGACTGTCGACACTGACGTTAATGCCAGTAAGTCCCGCATCGCGCCAGCTCGCCACATCGCGTTCCAGACGGTAACCATTGGTTGTGACCGCAATCTGGCGGATAGCGTCGTTTTCCCGCACAGCGGCGATGATATCGGTAAAGTCGCGGCGTAAAGACGGCTCTCCTCCTGTCAGGCGCACTTTTTCGGTGCCCAGACTGGCGAAGGCGCGCGTAACCCGGCGAATTTCATCGACGGTAAGAAAGCCTTTATTGGTGACGCCGCTCGGTTTGTAGCCATCCGGCAGGCAGTAGGTGCAACGAAAGTTACACACATCGGTAATCGACAGGCGCAAGTAGTAAAACTTACGCGCAAATGCATCAGTCAGTTGTGAAGCCATGTACACCTTTCCAGATACGGGAGGCGAAGTCATTTCTTCCTTCGCCCTGGTGGCAATCTTTACGAGCATTGTCACGGCCAAAGCACCGTATCAGTTGACCCAGGTGCAGAGGCTAGAGTGTTTAGTGGTTATGCCGATACTAGCGTGTAAATGAGATTTTTACCATCCACACTTTCGCTATGTAATCATGTATATAGCGTCATGATCGTGCTATTTCGCTACAGAATAAGGGAAAATGGCGGTTTTACTTTGATATACATCATCAGGGAGGCATAGCGTGCATCGTCCTTTAGAGGTAGAAGAAAATAGTTTGTATCCTCAATATTGGCAGGTTAATTGCTGTTTCCCCGCAATTTGCGCTACTGTAGCGCGGATAATCTGACTCCAGGAAACTATATGCGCAATCGTACGCTGGCTGATCTTGATCGTGTCGTTGCTCTCGGCGGAGGGCATGGACTGGGACGCGTTCTCTCATCACTTTCGTCTTTGGGTTCTCGTTTAACGGGTATCGTCACCACCACCGATAATGGTGGCTCGACGGGGCGTATTCGCCGTTCAGAAGGCGGCATTGCCTGGGGCGATATGCGCAACTGCCTCAACCAGCTGATAACGGAACCGAGCGTCGCCTCCGCGATGTTTGAATACCGTTTTGGTGGCAATGGCGAACTTTCCGGTCATAATCTCGGAAACTTGATGTTAAAGGCGCTGGATCACCTTAGCGTGCGGCCTCTGGAAGCCATCAATTTAATTCGTAATCTGCTGAAAGTGGATACGCATTTGATTCCAATGTCAGAGCATCCTGTTGATCTGATGGCGATTGACGATCAGGGGCATGAAGTTTACGGCGAGGTCAATATCGACCAGTTAACTACGCCGATTCAAGAGTTATTGTTAACGCCTAATGTACCCGCAACGCGTGAGGCGGTTCACGCTATCAATGAAGCGGATCTCATCATTATTGGGCCTGGCAGTTTTTATACCAGCCTGATGCCAATTCTGCTGCTGAAGGAAATCGCCCAGGCATTACGCCGCACGCCAGCGCCGATGGTTTATATCGGCAATCTGGGGCGTGAGTTGAGTTTACCTGCGGCTAATTTGAAGCTGGAAAGCAAGCTGGCAATTATGGAGCAGTATGTTGGTAAAAAGGTCATTGATGCGGTCATCGTCGGGCCAAAAGTGGATGTCTCGGCGGTGAAAGAGCGGATTGTGATCCAGGAGGTACTGGAGGCCAGCGATATTCCGTATCGTCATGACCGCCAGTTGTTACATAACGCGCTGGAAAAGGCGTTACAGGCTTTAGGTTAACGGAAATCCGAAGGAAAATTCCGGCTTCCTATTGAAGACAAAGTGCGCGTTGTTTATGCCGGATGCGGCGTGAACGCCTTATCCGGCCTACAAACCGCGCAAATTCAATATATTGCGGAGAAAATGTAGGCCTGATAAGCGTAGCGCATCAGGCTGTTTTCCGTTTGTCATCAGTCTTCTTCGCTATCCTGTTACGATGCCGCGATAAACAGCTCACGCAGCTGATGCAACTGGTCACGAATTTGCGCCGCTTCTTCGAACTCCAGATTCTGCGCGTGTTGCATCATCAACCCTTCCAGCTCATGGATTTTCTGCTGCAACGCTTTAGGCGACATATCCATCGGCACATTATCCGGCTCAACAATCGGGCGCGATTTTCCTCTGCCCTTCGCTTTGGTTTTGGCAATGTTCTGCCCCAGCGCCAGGATATCGACCACTTTCTTGTTCAAGCCTTGCGGCGTAATTCCGTGTTCCTCGTTGTACTTCTGCTGTTTCTCACGGCGACGTTCGGTTTCGCCAATCGCTTTCGCCATTGATGGGGTGATCTTATCGCCGTAGAGAATCGCTTTACCGTTAACGTTACGTGCCGCACGACCAATGGTCTGGATCAACGAACGTTCGGAACGCAGGAAGCCTTCTTTGTCAGCGTCGAGGATCGCCACCAGCGACACTTCCGGCATATCCAGACCTTCGCGCAGTAAGTTGATCCCTACCAGCACGTCGAACTCACCCAGACGCAAGTCGCGGATAATCTCCATACGTTCGACGGTGTCGATATCTGAGTGAAGATAACGCACGCGCTCGCCATGTTCTTCGAGATATTCGGTAAGATCTTCCGCCATCCGCTTGGTCAGTGTGGTGACCAGTACGCGTTCGTTAATTGCCGCTCGCTGACGAATCTCCGAAAGAAGATCATCAACCTGTGTCGCCACCGGCCGCACTTCGATAATCGGGTCAAGCAATCCGGTTGGACGCACCACCTGATCCACCACATCGCCGCCGGATTTTTCCAGCTCGTAATTACCCGGCGTCGCCGAAACATAGATGGTTTGCGGCGCTAATGCTTCGAACTCTTCAAACTTAAGCGGACGGTTATCCAGCGCTGATGGCAGGCGGAAGCCGTACTCCACCAGTGTCTCTTTACGCGCCCGGTCACCGCGATACATGCCGCCAATTTGTGGAATGGTGACGTGAGATTCATCGACGACCAGCAGCCCATCGGCAGGCAGGTAATCAAACAGCGTCGGCGGTGGCTCACCCGGTCCACGACCGGAGAGGAAGCGCGAGTAGTTTTCAATCCCCGAACAGTAGCCCAGCTCGTTCATCATCTCCAGATCAAACTGGGTACGCTGGGTCAGCCGCTGCTCTTCCAGCAGTTTGTTGTTTTCCAACAGCACTTTGCGTCTGGCGGCCAGCTCTTCTTTGATCTCCTCCATCGCCTGTACGATGCGCTCGCGCGGTGTGACGTAGTGCGTTTTCGGGTAGATGGTAAAACGTGGAATAGTGGAAACAATCTGCCCGGTCAGCGGGTCAAATAACGACAATCGTTCCACTTCCTCGTCAAACAGTTCCACGCGAAGTGCAATGTCATCCGATTCTGCCGGGAAGATATCTATCACCTCGCCACGAACGCGGAAAGTACCACGCTGGAATGCTTGATCATTACGAGCGTATTGCAGCTCCGCCAGTCGGCGCAGAATCGCGCGCTGATCGATAATCATACCGACCGTGAGATGGAGCATCATCTTGAGATATAAATCAGGATCGCCCAGACCATAAATCGCGGAAACAGACGCCACCACAACCACATCACGCCGCTCCAGCATCGCTTTGGTGGCGGACAAACGCATCTGCTCAATATGTTCGTTAACCGAGGCATCTTTCTCAATGAAAGTGTCGGAACTCGGTACATAGGCTTCCGGCTGATAGTAGTCGTAGTAGGAAACGAAATATTCCACCGCGTTTTCCGGGAAGAACTCTTTCATTTCGCCATACAGCTGGGCCGCCAGCGTTTTGTTGGGCGCAAGTACCATGGTTGGGCGCTGAAGGTCAGCAATGACATTGGCAATGGTGAAGGTTTTCCCTGAGCCAGTCACGCCAAGTAACGTCTGGTGCGCCAGGCCATCTTCCAGCCCCTCTTCGAGACGTCGAATCGCCTCTGGCTGATCGCCAGAAGGTTTAAAAGCGGAATTCAGTTTGAACGGTTTACTCATGAGTCGCTACCTGAAGGAGTTGGGCGGGCAGGTATGTAATTTTACTCGTCGTACTTAATTATGCCAACAAATTATACTGGATAAAAAAACAGTTCATCACCATAATATTTCTGATACAGCGTAAACTCCGCTGTCAATCATGAGCAAAATTTACTCTGTGGCGAGATAAAACTCCGGCCTTACCGGGTTATCCCCAAAGCAACGGCTTTTTTAACATTTGTCAAGATGAGTGATGACAGTTTTATGGCAAGAGATGCCTGTTCAGTGACTGCCATTGCATTTATCTAACCAGTTAAAAAATAAAAGATATTTCTTTGAGCCGTCTTTAACGCCAATTCGCGTGCAAGCCGCGTATTCTCTCGCTTGCCTCGTGTTTTCTAACTCTAATACACATGGTTATCCACAGGAATAGTGGATAACTGTCTCCAGCCCCTATCCCCCGCCGCCTGGGCAATTCCCACATTCGCCGCATGAGGCGGAAGTAAAATTTTTTTCGTGATTATTTTAGAATTTAATTGGTTAAATTGCAGTCAATCGAAGACGCGATCTCGCTCGCAATTTAACCAAATACAGAATGGCTACAACAAGGCAAGGTTTATGTACTTTCCGGTTGCCGCATTTTCTGGATTTTCTGCAAGCCAGGGGATCTCTCCCAGCAGCGGCGCGGGAATCATGCGGGTGAGCGTGGTCATATATTCAGCGTGACGTTTTCCCGGAGGCGTAACATCGTTCGCCACCCAACCCGCCAGAGTCAGTCCGGCGTGTTGTATTACCTGTGCAGTCAACATCGCGTGATTAATACAGCCGAGTTTCACACCAACTACCAGTATCACCGGCAGTTGTTCCTGTGTTACCCAATCTGCAAAAGTGAAAGTGTCAGAAAGCGGCGTAAACCAGCCGCCAGCACCTTCCACTAACACCCAGTCAGCCTGTTGTTCAAGCGCGCGTAATCCGGCGCTCATTACCAATGATTCTATCGGTCTGCCCTCTTGCGCGCTGATGATGTGCGGCGAAGTGGGTTCTGCGAAGGTGTAAGGATTTACTGTTGCGTAATCCAGCTGCAGGCTGCTGTTGCGCTGTAACGCCAGCGCGTCGCTATTGCGTAAACCTTCCGGGGTCTTTTCGCTGCCAGAGGCGACCGGTTTATAACCTGCCGTCCGGTAGCCTGCTGCCTTTGCGGCTTGTAAAAGTGCACAACTGGCGACAGTTTTCCCCACTTCGGTATCCGTTCCGGTGACAAAATAACGTTTACTCACGAGCAATCACTCCCAAAAAAAGATGATACGTCAGAGGATATCGCCCCTGCTGTTGCGGCCAGGCCAGTTGCAATCGCTGCAACTGCGAACGCGTTAATATTCGCGGGTCGCGCCCTTCATGAAGATGCGTGGCACCGATGCCTTTCAGCGAACGCATGGCACTGAGCGCATCATCAAACCACAGCGTGATGGGCTGAATATGATGTTGATAATGCACGCCGTTCAGCGACTGTTCGATTTCATCTGGCGGTAAAAAGCGATTAGCATGCGGACGCTCGTCCACCGCCTGCCACGCCTGATGCAGTTCGGGTAACGATCCCTGCACCAGCGTGGTAAACGCGACCACGCCTTTGGGGCGCACCACCCGATACAGCTCGCGGAGTGCCGTGGATAAATTACCGCACCACTGCACTGCGAGATTGCTCCATGCAAGATCGAACGTCGCAGTCGCTAACGGCAGGGATTCGATATCTCCCGCCAGATAATGGTCTGCGGCATCCTTCTGGCGTGCCTGAACAAGCATTGGCGGCGAGAGATCTAAGGCCGTCCCCTGCGCGTGACGTTCCCGCCAGTGGCGGCTCATCCAGCCAGGTCCACAACCCGCGTCCAGTACGTGGGTGTATTTACGCTGTGGAAGCATTGCCAGTAAGGCGTCAGCACTCTGGCGCTGTAGATCTGCATGTTGCTCATAGTGTGCGGCTGCCCGACCAAATGCCGCTGCAATGGCTTGTTTATTAACCGTTGCCATGCAGCACCTCCAGCAGACGGTCGATATCCTGCATTTCATGCGCAGCGGTTAGCGTTAAGCGCAGTCGCGCAGTACCAGCGGGTACGGTTGGCGGGCGAATCGCCGTGACCCAGCAGCCTTGCTGGCGCAGTTTTTCTGCCAGTTGTAACGCACGGCTGTTATCACCGACAATCAATGGCTGGATGGCGCTGCATGAATCAGCAAGCGTAAACGGCAAATCCTGTACTCCGGCACGAAAACGCGTAATGAGTGCCGCCAGTTTTTCGCGCCGTGCATCACCCTCATCACTGCGAATGACCGCCAGCGACGCACGTAATGCCTGCGCCTGAGCGGGCGGCATACTGGTGCTGTAGATAAGGTGGCGGGCGAATTGCAGCAGATAATCCGCCACCGTACTGGAGCAAAGCACCGCTGCCCCGCTGACGCCAAATCCTTTGCCAAAAGTCACTACCAGCAATTCTGGTTTTACCTTTTGCAGCCAGCAGCTGCCGCGCCCCTGCTCCCCGATAACGCCCGTGCCGTGGGCATCATCGACCATCAACCAGCCATTGTGCTGTTGCGTTACCTGCTGGATTTCCGCCAGTGGCGCACTATCGCCGTCCATGCTGAACACGCCTTCTGTCACCACCATTTGCTGCCCCGGACAGGGGGAAGCAAGCAATCGCGCCAAATGAGTGACATCGTTATGAGCAAAACGGCGAAGCTGCGACGGGCTTAAACTGGCAGCTTCCAGCAATGAGGCATGGCTAAGCCGGTCGGCAGCAATACGGTCCTCTTTCGCCATCATCGCGGCAATAACTGCCTGATTAGCGGCGAAACCAGAGATAAACAGCAGTGCCCGCGAATAGCCAAGCCACTCGGCCAGCTCTTCTTCCAGTGCCTGATGCACCACGCTATAACCGCTGACGTGACCGGAGCCGCCGCTACCGATGCCAAATTGCTCCGCCCCCTGCTGCCAGGCACGGATAATTTGCGGATGATGGCTTAAACCTAAATAATCGTTACTGGAAAAGTTCAGATACTGGCGATCATCCGCCACCAGCCAGCGTCCGGCTCCTTGCGCCACCGGATAACGGCGACGCAGGGCATCGGCAGCACGCCGCGCATCGAGCGCCGCGTTGATTTTCTCCTGCCAGCTCATAATGCTGCCGCGTTGTAATATTCGTCGGTGTCCGGGGTCATCAGCGCCTGTTCAAGACGTTGCTGTTGTTCGTTATCCCCTGCCAGCACGGCAGTTTGCTGCGGATTTAGCCCCAGTTTGCGGAACAGTTGCAGGTCTTTATCTTCTTCCGGATTCGGCGTGGTCAGCAGTTTGCAACCGTAGAAAATCGAGTTTGCGCCTGCCATAAAGCACATCGCCTGAGTCTGTTCGTTCATCTGCTCGCGTCCGGCAGAAAGGCGCACGTAAGAGGTTGGCATCATGATCCGCGCGACCGCAATGGTGCGAATAAAATCAAAGGCATCGACATCATCGTTATCGGCAAGCGGCGTGCCTTTCACCTTCACCAGCATGTTGATTGGCACGCTTTCCGGCGGCGTCGGCAGGTTTGCCAGTTGCAGCAATAATCCGGCGCGATCTTTTACCGTTTCGCCTAAGCCCACAATGCCGCCAGAACAGACTTTGATCCCGGCATCGCGCACTTTTTCCAGCGTATCGAGGCGTTCCTGATAAGTGCGTGTGGTGATGATATTGCCGTAAAACTCCGGCGAGGTGTCCAGGTTGTGGTTGTAGTAATCCAGCCCGGCGTTCGCGAGGCGCTGCGCCTGAGATTCACTCAACGTGCCCAGCGTCATACACGCCTCCAGCCCCATCGCTTTTACCCCCTGCACCATTTGTTCCAGGTACGGCATATCGCGTTCGTGGGGATTCTTCCACGCCGCGCCCATACAGAAGCGCGTCGATCCTGCCGCTTTCGCTTTGCGCGCCGACTCCAGCACCTGTTCAACTTCCATCAACCGCTCGGCTTCCAGCCCGGTTTTGTAGCGCGAGCTTTGCGGGCAGTATTTGCAATCTTCCGGACAAGCTCCGGTCTTAATCGACAGCAACGTGCTGACCTGCACCTGACGAGGATCGAAATGCTGGCGATGCACCTGCTGCGCTTCAAACAGCAGATCCAGCAACGGTTTTTCAAATAATTCTGTGACTTGCGACAATGTCCAGCGTGGGCGGTGAGCCATGGGGCTTCTCCAAAACGTGTTTTTTGTTGTTAATTCGGTGTAGACTTGTAAACCTAAATCTTTTCAATTTGGTTTACAAGTCGATTATGACAACGGACGATCTTGCCTTTGACCAACGCCATATCTGGCACCCATACACATCCATGACCTCCCCTCTGCCGGTTTATCCGGTGGTGAGCGCCGAAGGTTGCGAGCTGATTTTGTCTGACGGCAGACGCCTGGTTGACGGTATGTCGTCCTGGTGGGCGGCGATCCACGGCTACAATCACCCGCAGCTTAATGCGGCGATGAAGTCGCAAATTGATGCCATGTCGCATGTGATGTTTGGCGGTATCACCCATGCGCCAGCCATTGAGCTGTGCCGCAAACTGGTGGCGATGACGCCGCAACCGCTGGAGTGCGTTTTTCTCGCGGACTCCGGTTCCGTAGCGGTGGAAGTGGCGATGAAAATGGCGTTGCAGTACTGGCAAGCCAAAGGCGAAGCGCGCCAGCGTTTTCTGACCTTCCGCAATGGTTATCATGGCGATACCTTTGGCGCGATGTCGGTGTGCGATCCGGATAACTCAATGCACAGTCTGTGGAAAGGCTACCTGCCAGAAAACCTGTTTGCTCCCGCCCCGCAAAGCCGCATGGATGGCGAATGGGATGAGCGCGATATGGTGGGCTTTGCCCGCCTGATGGCGGCGCATCGTCATGAAATCGCGGCGGTGATCATTGAGCCGATTGTCCAGGGCGCAGGCGGGATGCGCATGTACCATCCGGAATGGTTAAAACGAATCCGCAAAATATGCGATCGCGAAGGTATCTTGCTGATTGCCGACGAGATCGCCACTGGATTTGGTCGTACCGGGAAACTGTTTGCCTGTGAACATGCAGAAATCGCGCCGGACATTTTGTGCCTCGGTAAAGCCTTAACCGGCGGCACAATGACCCTTTCCGCCACACTCACCACGCGCGAGGTTGCAGAAACCATCAGTAACGGTGAAGCCGGTTGCTTTATGCATGGGCCAACTTTTATGGGCAATCCGCTGGCCTGCGCGGCAGCAAACGCCAGCCTGGCGATTCTCGAATCTGGCGACTGGCAGCAACAGGTGGCGGATATTGAAGTACAGCTGCGCGAGCAACTTGCCCCCGCCCGTGATGCCGAAATGGTTGCCGATGTGCGCGTACTGGGGGCCATTGGCGTGGTCGAAACCACTCATCCGGTGAATATGGCGGCGCTGCAAAAATTCTTTGTCGAACAGGGTGTCTGGATCCGGCCTTTTGGCAAACTGATTTACCTGATGCCGCCCTATATTATTCTCCCGCAACAGTTGCAGCGTCTGACCGCAGCGGTTAACCGCGCGGTACAGGATGAAACATTTTTTTGCCAATAACGAGAAGTCCGCGTGAGGGTTTCTGGCTACACTTTCTGCAAACAAGAAAGGAGGGTTCATGAAACTCATCAGTAACGATCTGCGCGATGGCGATAAATTGCCGCATCGTCATGTCTTTAACGGCATGGGTTACGATGGCGATAATATTTCACCGCATCTGGCGTGGGATGATGTTCCTGCGGGAACGAAAAGTTTTGTTGTCACCTGCTACGACCCGGATGCGCCAACCGGCTCCGGCTGGTGGCACTGGGTAGTTGTTAACTTACCCGCTGATACCCGCGTATTACCGCAAGGGTTTGGCTCTGGTCTGGTAGCAATGCCAGACGGCGTTTTGCAGACGCGTACCGACTTTGGTAAAACCGGGTACGATGGCGCAGCACCGCCGAAAGGCGAAACTCATCGCTACATTTTTACCGTTCACGCGCTGGATATAGAACGTATTGATGTCGATGAAGGTGCCAGCGGCGCGATGGTCGGGTTTAACGTTCATTTCCACTCTCTGGCAAGCGCCTCGATTACTGCGATGTTTAGTTAATCACTCTGCCAGATGGCGCAATGCCATCTGGTATCACTTAAAGGTATTAAAAACAACTTTTTGTCTTTTTACCTTCCCGTTTCGCTCAAGTTAGTATAAAAAAGCTGAACGTGAAACATTAAAAACCATTAATATCAATGCATTACAATACCTTTAGTCTAAAAAATAGACTACATAATGCGACAAAACACAACATATCCAGTCACTATGAATCAACCACTTAGATGGTATTAGTGACCTGTAACAGAGCATTAGCGCAAGGTGATTTTTGTCTTCTTGCGCTAATTTTTTTGTCATCAAAACCTGTCGCACTCCAGAGACGCACAAAGCCTTGCAATCCAGTACAAAACTTTGTTTGTCTCATCAACTACCGCAAGTATCGATCGATTGAGACTTGGATGATAGACTTCATGCCTTTGATTATTAGCTGATAGAAGAAATGTTAAAACTATTTGCAAAGTACACCTCTATTGGCGTGCTGAACACCCTTATACACTGGGTGGTTTTTGGTGTATGTATCTATGCCGCGCATACCAATCAGGCTCTGGCAAACTTCGCAGGTTTTGTTGTGGCTGTGAGTTTTAGCTTCTTCGCGAATGCAAAATTCACATTCAAAGCATCAACTACAACGATGCGCTACATGTTATATGTCGGGTTCATGGGAACACTGAGTGCAACTGTTGGATGGGCTGCTGATAGATGTTCACTTCCTCCAATTGTCACTCTCGTCACCTTCTCCGCCATCAGCCTGGTGTGCGGTTTCGTCTATTCAAAGTTCATTGTCTTTAGGGATGCGAAATGAAGATATCTCTTGTAGTTCCTGTCTTCAATGAAGAAGAAGCGATACCAATTTTTTATAAAACGGTACGTGAGTTCAAAGAGTTGAAGCCATATGAAGTGGAAATTGTTTTCATAAATGACGGAAGCAAAGACGCTACGGAGTCAATTATTAATGCTCTGGCTGTTTCAGACCCGCTGGTTGTTCCGCTGTCATTTACACGAAACTTTGGTAAAGAACCAGCATTGTTTGCAGGGCTAGACCATGCAACCGGAGATGCTGTAATTCCAATTGATGTTGACCTGCAAGATCCGATTGAGGTTATTCCCCACCTCATCGAAAAGTGGCAGGCAGGCTCTGATATGGTGCTGGCTAAGCGAACTGATCGCTCAACTGACGGACGACTGAAACGCAAAACGGCAGAGTGGTTTTATAAATTGCACAACAAAATAAGCAACCCAAAGATCGAGGAGAATGTCGGCGATTTCCGGTTAATGAGCCGTGAAGTTGTCGAAAACATTAAGCTTATGCCAGAGCGCAACCTTTTTATGAAAGGTGTGCTGAGTTGGGTTGGCGGCCGCACTGATGTTGTCGAGTATGCACGCGCAGAACGAGTGGCAGGCAGTACTAAATTTAATGGATGGAAACTGTGGAACCTGGCACTTGAGGGAATCACAAGCTTCTCTACTTTCCCGTTGCGCATGTGGACTTACATTGGCCTGTTCGTAGCTGGAGTGGCGTTTCTGTACGGTGCTTGGATGATTATCGACACACTGGCCTTCGGCAATGCTGTACGTGGATATCCATCCCTGCTTGTCTCTATTCTGTTCCTTGGCGGGGTTCAATTGATTGGCATTGGCGTTCTTGGTGAGTACATTGGCAGGATATATGTTGAGTCCAAGCAGCGCCCGAGATTTATTCTAAAACAAAGGAATAAAAATGTTGAAGTTGAATAAATTTGATAGCGGGTGTTGGGTAATTTCCTTGATTACAGCACTCTTTGTGTTGCCAATCCTGCTTTCAGGCGTTCTATATCAGGATGATATACTTAGGGCTGCGAATGGTGAAGCGTATTGGGGCGTGCTTGGCCGACCTTTATCTGATGTTGTTGTCATGTCACTTGGGTTTGGATCTGGATTTGTTGTCGATTCTTTCCCATTATCACTGATACTTGCCGGCACATTCCTTGGTGCTTCGTCAGTCATTCTTTATTGCAGGTTTGCAATCAGTCGCGGCATTGCTTCAGGATTAGTTTTTTCTTTATTTTCATTAAGCCCTTTCTTCCTTCAAAATCTTTCTTATCACTTTGACTCCCTCCCCATGATGCTTGGAGTTTTCCTTGCCGTTTTACCTTACTCTAAAATGGCAGCATCATGGAAGTTGGCGTTTAGGGTGCTATTTGGGGCTGTATGCCTTGTGCTTGCCTTGAGTCTCTATCAAGCAACAATAAATGTGTTCCTATCTTTGTGCGCCATAGAAATAGCTTACGTACTTTACAGTAGGGGAAGCGGAACAGATGCATTGCGAATGTCTGCCGAAAGAGCGGCCAGCGCAATTATTGGGATTATAATCTACATGAAGGGTGTGACCCCATTCTTCTTGTCGAAGAATGTTCACTCAGATCTTGTATTAAAAGCTGATGATCCGGCTAAAAGCCTGCTTTACAACTTTGAAAGATTCTGGAATATCGCATCAAGCCTCATGAATGACTCGCTTTACATGGCTTGGGTACTGATTATTGTAGTTGCGACTGTTGGCTTGATAATTCTGTCTTTCAGAGTGGCAAAGTCTGAGCTTTCTTTAACATCAAAAATTATTGGTTTTGCTGTGTTTTCTTCGGGCATTGCAGTGACACTGTTCTCAATTGCTGGGCCATTTATATTTATAGATAAGACTGTGGTTGCTCCTCGCGTAATGATGGGAGTTCCGGGGTTTATGCTGCTTATCGGCTATCTGGCATCAATGTTGCCATCAAAAAGACTAACAACTATCGCATGCATTATTCCTGTAATGTTCTCCTTGTCTTACTCGTCTGCATATGGAAATGCAAGTAAGCATCAGCGCTCGCTCGAAGATAAGGTGTTCTATGATATAGCATCTTCGTTGCCACCTAAACTGGATGGCAAAAAGGTGTTTATCTCTGGCCAGATATCTACCGCCGTCTCTACTGACATGGAATTTAAGAGATTCCCTTCCCTTAAGTGGATGGTAATGCCTTTGTATAACTGGTCAGGAATGATAATGCTGAAACATTATGGAATTTTTGCAGAGATGGAATCAATGAAAAATAATAACGACACTACTGTATTTAAGGATAGCCGTTACTTCATAATCCACTCAGGCAACCATTTTCATGTAATGCTTAAATAAGGCCCGTAAGGGCCTTTACAATGTTGGCTTAACCCACAATTTATAGTTAATACCATAGGACGCGTTAGCTGTAGTTTGTAGGACTATAGACGCATCGCTTCTGGATTTTATTCCAACTCCGGATGGCTGAGCATTTGTGCTGACACCTACCATAGCCGTAAAATCGACTATTTTAAAGTTTGCTGGAGCTGTTATGGTAACAGTGCCATCAGCAGCAATCTTAGCTCCCTGCCACGAATTATGCACAGATACAGATCTCCCTGCATAATCGTATGAGGAGCTTGGCTTTAAATAGCGCTCTATGTACATCCCGCCTATAGCCTCTATATTAGCGTAGTTAGCTGGTGCTAGCTTGAGTCTAGCATCACCGCCGCCGAGTGCAGGAGCGCCGCCTAAGTTTACTCCGCAATCCTGGAAGGTCACTTTGCTTGTTGTGTCAACAGATGTAACATATTTCGTTGTTCCATCTGTCGGCCATGGATTCACAACGGGCTGCCAGTGCTTAATCGTTACGGTGCTGTATCCGTTAACATAAGACAGACTTCTATCAGCGTTAGGTATCGCCGTCTCATCAGTTGCAGACATTAACGACCTTACGCGATACGCAACCCCCTGCGTACCTAGTCCCGATGGTAGAATCTCACTAGGAAGCATCGCAAAAGAAAACTCAGCCTCAACGGAACCTATGCAATTCAGTAAAGCTCCTTGCCACGCCTCTACTCCCATATCAAAAATTACCCCGTCACACGAATCAAGGGTAATGCCCATTGCAGTCTCGTTTGTGTAATCATAGTGAGCCATCGACGTCAAGGCTCCTTCGAACCAGCCGTGGAATTTAGCGTAGTTACAATTTCTAAGGTAGACAGGGAAAATCGTATGGTCGATTTGTAATTCAATATTATGCGACGTTGTGCTGCCTCCCTCTGTGGATTTTTCCGGGGTTTTACTCACGGCATCCCAATATATCCCCTTATGGCATGAGTCTATTTTTATACTACCCTGAGTGCCCCAGCATGAGTACCCGAAAGCAGCGAACTCACCGCCATAAAGGCAAACATCAAGATTCATCTTCATGGCATTATTCATATGCAGGCAGATGGTCCCAACGCCCTTAGAAGGAGTGTGTCTGGCCACATCCCATCTAAGCTGAAACCCCTTAAAGGTAATATTTCGCACATTGCTTCCGGTAACGCCATCACCAGTAAATTCTGACGCGTCACCGACTCTAACAATGCACAACTGCCCAAATGCGTATGAGGAATAATCTGTAGGTACGCTGCGGATAAATCCTGTATCCCATACGAAGTCATTTAACGGTAGGGCAATCCATGTAGAATATGGGCCCAACTTGAGATAGTTGTCACCAAGGTGATATTTTTTAAACTTGGCAACATGAATGGGCCTAACCTTCCTGTTAAGGTTTTCTGCCAACTGGCATGCAGCCCAGTCGATGGTCTGCGTCAGAGATGTTACGAATGGGTATACTGCCTGCGCTGCTGCAAGAGTCGCATAACGCTCAGATAATGGATGAACCGTACCATCTCCGATGGCGCCAAACTGCTCTGGAGATACAAACTGAATGACTTGCGAAAGATTTCCTTGTGGTTGCACGCCTACAAGCTCAGCGCCTGTTGGAAGCGCTAAATCCTGTCGCAATCTGTCAGGATCGTACTTCAGAACATTCGGAAAATAAAACTGCTGAGCACCGTATGCATCATAAACAGCCATAGAATGGCCTTGCACAGTTACGAACTTGGCAATCTGTCCGTTATATACCGGATATCCAGCAGCGTTAATGATGATTGGTTGCGAAACAGGGACGTGAGAACCGTCTTCGTTCTCCACATAAACCTGAATCTGGTTTTCAGGATTTACCGGGTCAGTGTCAATTTTTCCGATATAAATTTTGCCATTGGCTACGGCTTTAAAAGAACGCGCCATAGTGAAGAGTTGCGATGGCATTGATACGATCACATTGGCTGTAATGTCTGTCATTTAATTTGCTCCAGATACAAGGAATCACCGCAGCATGGCTACGGCAATGCGTCATTGAGACCACAGTGGTCTTATTGTGGATATAACCAGTAGATCATATGATGCCGATCCACTTACAAAAGTGAGGCATCAAGAATGGGAAGAGATGACCCGCAATTTAATCTGCGGCTACCTTACGAATTAAAGGAAAAACTAAAACAGCGAGCCAAATCCAATGGCCGCTCTCTTAATTCAGAATTAGTTCAGATAGTGACTGATGCTGTATCAAAGCCATCCAAAATTTCAGGCTATCGAGACGATGCGGAACGCATCGCTGATGAGCAGTCTGAACTTGTTAAGAAGATGGTGTTTGATACGCTGAAGGATTTGTACAAAAAACCCACCTGACGGTGGGTTTCATAATTAGATTTCTGGTTTCATTCTTCCGAAAACCTTTTCTATTCCTTTTTCGTATTCTTCTCTTGTCTCACTCATCGCTGCGACACCAAGAAGCTTACCGATATGCTGACGCAAAGCCTTGACACCAATTTCAGAAAGGAACAGATGCAACTTATCAGATTGTTTTCCGTTCTCGTCTCGGCTGGCTCTAATTTGTTCAAGGATTTTACCTTTACTCTTTGCTAGCGGGGTGTATATCTGCATGTTGGTTAGCTGCCCAAAACGAATAGGCCGTCCTTTCTCTGGCCTATTCAGGCCGTACAGTCGATACCACTCCTCGTATAGCTCATCTGGAAATTCCTTTTCATATTGACGAGCCTCTTCACGAACAAACGCTTTGAACTCGTCAATGACAGCCTGAACTTCTGGACGATAACCAGCAAGCGCATACGCAACCCCCTTAATTCCCGCCTTAGCGGAGGCATTAATAAGTCTCTGTGCTGCGGCGGCTGCCTTTAACCGTGATTGTGGTAGATCGTCATTATCTTTGGCTTCTATTAGTGCCCTACCAATATCAACAATTGCTGTAATGTCATAACCTAACGCTTGATGAACGGTTTTAGACTTCGAAGTAAGTTGAAATTTATAGGGATTTTCCATTTTTCGCTGCAATTCTAGATCTCGGTATTTGCTCATATACTGAGCGCCAAGCAGTTGATCTAAATCCCTGGCATGTTCACCAATCCCTAGCAACTGAGATAATCCAGTTTTCGTAACAACGACAGTTTTCGACTCGTCATCCAGTACATAACATTCAGCATCAATGCCAAAATCATCTAAAAAGTTACCACGATGAGTTGCCCTGAGAATCTTACTTTTCCATCTTGCAGCAGCTGCTTTCTTTGCTATTTCAGAACGCTGCTCTTTAGTCAGCGACTTTGCGCGAGCGATCCCGCCCTTAGCTTTCCCTTCGCCACTTTTCTTTTCAGTCATAATGCAAGCACCTTTGTTGTGATGTATGCTTGCATTATATACACTGTACACACATACAAGCAAGCATAAAACTAAAACAAAATGCTTGCATTACAACCGCGCTACTCCAACTACACATTATCATCTGGTATTCTGCTCAAAACTAAGGAGGTTGGTGTGAAGCAATTTCTTGCTGCTATGTTCTTATTCATATCTTTTGGGGCTACAGCAGAGTGCTGGGTCGTTGGAGATATGCGCGGAATAAGCTATTCAGAACGAAATAATTTCCATCCGGAAGAAGATGGTTTTAGTGGAACATTCATCATTAAGACAAGCGGTGAAGATGCCAGCATCACATATTCTGGGACAGATGCGGGCGGCATGGCTTACAAAGCATTGTCTAAAAACTCCATCATAGGAATCGGCGCGAATGGCGAAACTCAACGCGTTATCGACTCATGGGTAATACATCCTACTGGAACAGTTTTAATGTCAAAAACCATTTCCGGTTATGGAAATATGGATTCAACCAAAGCTTTTGTTGGAAAAGTAAAAAGAAAATGTTAGCGATTGAATCCAATTTCCCATACGTTACTGCTGTGTTGCCTCAGTAGCAAACAGCGGTCTGATGGCATTCGCAGCGTTATTTAGCGCTCTTTCATAGGCTGGTGTTCCCGGCTTGGTGTTTGCTAGACGAAGAAGCATATTCCTTGCGGCTTTGGACTCATACAAACGCATCATTGCACCAAAGCCAGCCTCAAGCCCCATTGATACTCCAAGAGTCGCAGTTGCGCCAATCGTCCTTATCCTGTTGGCTTGTGATTGCCCCGTCTGAGTTACTACATTTGCGGTGTCTGACCTTGCTGTTTGCTGTAGAACTTCATGAAGAGCATCAAGCTCTTTCATGTGCTTTCCAGAAAAAATAGTGTTGTAAATTTCACCACCCGACTGAGATTTCAGCTTATTAACTTCAGTGATGAACCTGGCTGGAGAGTCACCGGCCTTTTCCGCTATTTTGCTGACGTAAGCTGCACGCATAGCATCTTTCCCTTTATCATCCAATGCGCTCCAGATTCGTTTCACGTCAGATGGTTTTCTGCTTAATACAACGGTATTTATAAGTTCAGGACTGGCTTCACTGCTTGCCTTGTTGAGCTTGTTAGCAATGTTTTTATTAAGCACCTTATTATAAACGTTTGCATAATCGGAATTTGCTTTAAGGTATTTTGCTGCGTCTGATGCACCGAGGTTTTTAGCAACTGCGTTACGAAGGTCTTTTGACATTGCATTCTCTACCATATTGGTAGCTGCTTTTGCCTGGTTGGGGAAGACCATAGCATCTCCCTGAACATTAGATCTAAATGCTGTTCTGTGCTGACGCAAGAGATCAAACGTAACATCCAAATCAGTTGCAGGGTTTGCTAATTCTTCACGTAGGTTACGCAAGGATGTAAGCAGGCTTTGATTGGCTGAAGTCCCAAGCCGTTCCTGTCTTGCGATCGCTGTATTCAGAGCATTCATGGTATTTGTGGTATCAACTGCGGCATTACCCATTTTATTGGTGACGTCATTGATAACAGCGCCAGCGGCATCCTTCCGCCCCCTTAACGTGGTGGTCAGAGATTTCACCACATCATCAGGGTTGTACTCACCAAAACGGTCAAAATAATTGCTTACCAGCTTACTACGTGTTGCATATTGCTCCGCTCTCTTTGAGCCTGTCCCGAGCAAAGCCCCCTCGGCATCCTGAGTAAGTCCGCGAGTGAAAGCATTTTTCGGCGGGATAACATCAGATGTCATTGGTGTCACGCCCATCGATTCTGATGTGGCAATTTTCTTCGCCACTTCTGGCGCAATATCACCTTTTATAGCCGTTATTCCACGCCCTATTCCCTTTGCTGCTGCGGAAAGAACACCCTGAGCGGCAAGGTTAACTCCGGCATTTTTAGCTGCATTTTGTGCGAAATCGCCTTTCTGATTTGCGGCTTCTGCCAGTGATCCAATAGCCATGCTTCCTGCCGTTCCAACTCCTGGAACTAAATACCCGCCAATTGTTTCTCCAGCTTGCGCATAAGGGTCTGTCGGTCTGTCTACTGGACGATAAACATCATCCAAAACCTTGGGGCCACCAAGCCCCTGGCTGATTGCATTAATCAGACTTGCACCACCCTGCAATACGTCAAATGGTATGTTTACCAGACCACGACCTGCCTGTTCTGCAATTTGCCCTGCACTTTGACCACCAGTGAGCCAATCGCCAGCTTGTTGCATCAATGATGGTTCTTCCCGTGCTGGTTCATTATTGACCTGATTAACTGTTTGTTGCTGAACAGCCTGACCAGCAAAATACTCATCAATGGCGGCCCCAATATCTTCCGTGCTCGTACCATCAGGGAAGGTAAATGTCTTACCGTTTGCAGTTACTTTCATCATTCCACCGTAAATTGAATGCCTGATTTTGAGGTATATGATCCAACCTGATTCCGTGGTTCTCCTGAAGGTGTCGAATCTTGTGCTGGCACTGCGTCAGTATTCATTGACATATACCGCTTAACGGCACTCCCCAATGATTCACCTTTTTTAACATCCAACCCCAATATCTGACCGCCATTGCGCGATTGTCCTGGATTGCCATTCGCGCTCATCCACTCGGCTTTAAACTCATTAAACTGCGCATTTCGTCGCTCAAGGTTTGCCATCGCATCAAGCCATCTTGCGACCGTCTCAGGGTTATCCATGTCAGTTGGCGCACCCTGCCGAACGATCTCAACGTCTTTATCCGTTGCGGGGCCGGGAGGTAGGAATTTAAGAACCTGACTGTTAACAAGGGCATTTTGGCGGATACGCAAATCACGCAATGTCGTATCGCTTCCGGTAAGTTTTGCGAACATGTTCTGTGCGTTACCGAATAAACCTGTCGTTGGTTTTTCTGCTCTGAACTGTTGAGCAAGCGCACTCATAGAATTGGCTGAGTTTGATGATGCTGTGGCATTGTTTACAGCCGTCTCGATGCCTTTTTCCATGTTTACTGACAGCTTAGGTGCTTCGCTAATCAACTGCTGAGCCTTTTCCTGCGCTTGCTGCATCTTAAACCCGAACTCTTGCTGATCCAGAGCCAAGCGTTGCGCTGCGATATTGTGCCCAGTCATTGCTGACTGATAGGAAAGGTTTTGCCCTCTCGCCTGAAGTGCTTCTCCAGCCTGATTGCTGCGGATTGTCTCTGCAAGTTTCCCGCGATCAATCTCACGACCAGCCATCTTGTCCTGAACATTGAAGTAATCAATTGGACCAAGAGCAGCCATCCCAAGGTGATCAACAAACTCACCAAATCCTGAAGGATTCTGCTGATACATCTGAGCAACGTTATTAGGGTCAACACCGACGCGCGCCAGCTCATTGGCGTTGTTTTGCAGCCATGATTGCATTGCTTCTGGAGACGAGGCCGCAAGGCGTGCGCCAGCCGCTAAGGTGCCGATAGAATTGCGCTGGTCTTCATCAATGAATCCCATGCCTTTACGAACGGATTCAATCTGGTCTGGATATTGAGTAGCCAACTGACGCAAAGCACCGCGATCACCAGACGCATAAGCATTAGCGTATGCCTGCTGAAATTCTTTCTGCCGCTGAGCCTGCTTTTCCTGCTGAAACACCCCCGCAATACCTGAAAGGCCTTGCAAAGCAGTCAGCCCAACATTGTTAGCGCCTGAACGCTCAATATCATTGTTCTGCCTGATAAGCTGAAGCGTATTGCCGATGTCATTTACGCTCGGAGCGTTTGAGTTGACGCCGCCGATACCAGCCAACAATCCGCCGTTTGTTCCTTGCCAAGTAGCCATGATTACCCCTTAAAACAACGAGCCAAGCAATCCGATACCAGCACCAATGCCAGCGCCCCAAGGCGTTGATGTTCCCAAAAGACTGGCAAGACCTGCACCGGCAATCGCACCAGACGTGCCACCGCTAATTGCAGTCTGAAGACTTGATGGTTTATTGGCATTAGCAGCGGCAAGTGCTGCACTTTGCTGTGCAATGCTGCTCATGTTGTTGGCGTATGTCTGCCCAGCGTTTGCCTGACCTTGCAGCGCACCAAGCCCAACGTTTGCCAGATTGTTGTAATTGCTCATCTGGTTTGATAACCAAGACTGACCGAGAGTCGGCGCGATCGTAGCCAGCTGATTGCTTGTGGCTGTCGAACCAAGTCCTCCCGTAGCCTCCGCAGCAGCAAGACTCTGGTAACGAGCCTGACCTGCAAGGTCTTTATACTGCTGAGAGTTGTAATACTGATTAAGTGCCTGCCCCTGACCTTCTAAACTGGAAAGGTTCTGAAGCTGGTTAACATACTGCTCCGCAAGAGGCGTGAACGGAGCAAGGTTTTTCATGATCGTCTGCCACTGCTGATTTTGCAGATCTGCAGCATACTTCTGAGCTTCTGCTGCATACTTTGCGCTTTTATCAGAACTGCCACCTTTCCCGCCTTTTTCAGGGCAATAAGGTTCCTCGCCGCGCAGTTTTCTGCCCAGCTTAAATGCATATAACATGGCTATCTCCCGTGATTCAGGAAGTCGATTAGTTCTTCGCGTGTGGCGCTGTAAAAAGTCACGTCATCCACGCCTTTAAAGTATTTCTTGATGGTTCCGACACGCTTAAGGCCAATCATTGCGCAGTAAATCTGCCCGTGGCGGAATTTGCGTGCGGCGAACGATGTGACGCACTGAACGGTGGTGTTAGTCAGAATGTATCGCCAGAACGCCAGCCCGATTTCCTTGCTGAAGCCGCGAATCTCTGGCAGGTACATGGCGTGGCAATCGAATGTCAGCGGCTGAATCTCCTGATAGTAAACAATGCCGCCGAACTGCCCGTGCACGTTCACCTCAAAGTAACGGCAATCAGGTTTGTAGTCGTATCCATCACCGTTGTTGCTCCCGGCGATAATGTCAGGGTGATTTCCTACTGCTTCGATCAGGTCGATGTTTCGCGTTGGTTTGAACTGAATCATCACTGCTCCGCAATGATTTTGATGGTTGTGGCAGTAAACGCCGCCCCATTTGACTGAATGGTTAACGTACTGCCATTTGTGGCAAGAAAGCCGTCTTTATCCACGCTGAAGAACGTAGCTAACAGGATGTTGTCGGTTGTTGTCGCCGAGTTGCGACTGCTTACCAGTGTGTCAGGAACAGAACCGGAAAATGTTAGCTGCATTGACCTGTTGGCGGTTCCGCTGGGCCAAGTCCCGACAATCGACAGCTTGAAGAACAAGGTTTTGTTCTCGTTGAACACAACCATCTTGTTGTTAACAGTGTCGAAGAATGGTGCCAACGTCCCGGATGACGGCGTGAGCGTTTTCAGCAGGCTAACAAGGTTGGTCGGCGCTGTCGGGATGGTTACAGATACGCCAGAGTAAACAACCTCCGACTTCTTGCGAGTAGTGGCATACTCCAGAGCATCGATGCGCGTTTCATGGTCTGAAACCTGCGACTCCAGCGACTGAACTCTTGTGTCAAGCGACGAAATATCGCTTTCATTCTGAGCTATTCGTGTTTCATGGTCCTGAAGAGTTGATTCTGCCTGGCTGATTCGCTCCTCATGATTAACAAGCGTTGCTTCCGCAGCAGAAATTCGCTGCTCATGGTCAGCGAGAATCACATCCTGCTCATCGTTCCTGACCTGTGCATCATAAGCGCCCTGTCCGGCCTCGTTGGCTTTGTTAGCCACGTTACCAACATCAGTGCCCTGTGCGATAACGTAAAGCAGATACGACTGCGAGAAGATATTGCGTGGAAGGACTGATGTGTCGAGCCGTGTAGCCTGAATGATTACTGGCACATTGAGATTCGAATCCGCCATTACTCAATCCTTATCTGGCAGCCAGACAGAGTGACAGGTGACTTCGTGATAACGCGCAATTTGAAGCCAATGTTTTTCCTGATGCGCCCTACTCGCTTCCACAAAACGCGTTTGTCGTAAACGAACGGTTCATTCTGCTCAATCATCTTTTCACGCCCGTAATTTATGCCGTCAGTGGTTGCAGAGAGAAAAAGGCGGTCAGCGTACTGCGCAACGCCAGTGGATGATTCCACCTCCAGATCGAAGCATCTGGCGTTATCCGCTTTGAACAACGGAGTAAACAGCAGGTGTTCCTGCTGCTTGTCGTACTGGCTGCTGATATCGAACTGCAATTTCCCGGTCACGGATTCCAGCTTATCGCCGCACGTTATCTGATTGCCTTCGTAAATGAAATCGATAGCGCGGTACACATCGTCATACAGGCCTGTTTTCAGCACACACCATTGCGGACCATTGGCACTTGAAGATGCGTCGTACACGAGTACATGGCGCGGAAGGTGGATAATCAGCAGCTCATGAGCATCAAACCGCAGCGATTCCATCACACCATCAGCCAGTTCATCAGCAGTGTAGGAGCGGAGAATTTTCTCAATGCTCGCGCTGGCGATTGGTGACACCTGACCGGAGCCGATGATATATACAGACGGTGCACCTGTTGCCGGATTGCTGATGAAAGCATAGGAATCAGCAAACGGCGTTTTGCAGTAAGTCCCGGCGATGCCTTTTTGCACCATCAGTGATGGCTGCGCGACATACAAAGCAGCACCAACGGTGGTTGCGCCAGTCAGGGAGAAATATTCAATAGTCGATGAACCAAAGCAGACGATGAAGTCTCGCCATGTTCCGATGCCGAGGATACCGTCCGGCTGCGATTCTGCGCGATATTGTGCGCTGTAACGGTCAGGATGCGATTCGTCTTCAAGGTCAGTGATAAACCATGAATCAGAGCCGTCTTTTGACCACGCATAACGCCCACGTAAGCGCGTAATGTCACGAACAGAACCTAACTCATACTGAGTGAATCCGCTGTCTGTAGGCCAGTTTGAGACGGTTTTAACCGTACCATCATAGCGATACTCGACCAGTTGACCATTAACGCCTACCGCCTGTGATGTTCGACCATGCGCCATTGATACGCGACCACTTCCGGCAACATTACCGACTTCGCTTTCTCCTTTGTACAGCTTGCCACCACACACGCGATAAACAGCATTCTGCGCCATGTTGTACTCGACGCCGCGCGATACACCGTTCACATCAGAGCGTTTGGCAATGCCCGGGAATGAGCGAAGATATCCGCTGCTGTTGAGGATTTCTTTGGGTGTAGCCAGCATATTCACTGGCAGATAGTCGATATAGTCGGCGTTTCGAAAGTCTTTGCCGACACCTTTCATAAGCGGAAGTTGCTGAATCGGCATTTATTCACCTATGCGTTTGGGATATCGCCATCAATCATAGGGAGATCGCCTGGATAATATCGGTCAGATGTAAACACGTCATATTTATTACCCTGTCCTACAGGAAAATCTCCACGTCGTCGCATTGAAGGAACAACCAGAGTGTCGGTCATCAAGGCATCATATGAGCGTTGGGCGTTACTGAGAACTTGCGGAGTTGGCTCAAGGCTGTAATCAGATAGCATTCTCAGCAATAACTGATAGCCTACTGCGTGTTTGTATTTTCTTGGAAGACCTGACTCATCATCTGGTAATGGCTGCTCATCTCCAGTTGCGAAAGCGTAACCAATGTCGCCGGGGTTAATCATCCACTCGGACATCATATCTTCCAGATCATTTACACCATCTTCAATTGATTGCGGCTCAACATCAGTCAGCGATGCATTAGAAGCAATAGCAAACTTACGAAGCGCAAAAAGGACGATCTCACCCTTTGTCAGTACTGTTGCCATTGTCTGCCGCCTTACGACCTCGCTTACTGGTCGGTTTCAATTCATCAACTGAGGCAACAAAGCCCAACTTTTCGAAAAACTGGAAGTCTTTTTCTGCGATAACGGCCTGTACATGTCCGGATTCGTTATCTGCGGCAAGGAATACACTCATGCGATCCATATTGTTTCCTTAAAACATAAAAGGGGCGGAAGCCCCTTGTTATTACGGATTACCGAAGAACTGACCGCCCATGTGAGGGTTAAAGCACACATATGCAGGCAGTAAGTCAAAGCGCATTTTTTGCACGTTGGCATCGCCATCTGCGTATTTATGTACGCGGATGGAGAAACCTTCATATGTTGCAACAGCAGAATCAATACTGTGCAGTTTCGGCAGTGGGATAGAGCCAAGTCCACAGAAGAACTTGTTATAGAACAGGTTTGGCTTCATTGTCTGGCTAGCAGTGCCTACTACAGATACGGCATCGCCTGCCGCTACCTGACGACTTACAGAGTTGTACTGCGGGTTTGTAGTGTCATAAATCGGAACACCAGAAAGCGTAACCGTCACATCGCCACTGCTGTCTGAATTAGCATCAGCAGTAACCGTTGCAGTGAAGCTAATTGGTGTGGCTCCGTTATACAACGCCTGTTTGGTCTGCTGTTGCAGCCAGTAGGTATTGGTGAATTTAACCTGATCACCAGCTTTCAGAAAACCTGTAACGCTGGCTGTCGCTCCGGTCAATGTTACAGTGAACTGGTATGAGTCTTTAACTGCGTTATAGGTAACAGTTGGCTGTGTTTTGACTGTCAGTGTTCCGCCAAATGCCCCCTGCGTACGAGAGGCAAGCCCATTAGACATCAGTGCGCGAATGCCGCCAAAATTGGTTGGAATCTGCGCATTCTCCCATGCAGTACGAACCAATTGATCTGAAGCGTGCAAACCAGTCTGCGCATCAGCAAGTCGCTGTGCAGACCATGGATCCATTACAGCATAGTTTTCACCTTCATTAACGCCGAGGTCTTTCAGGAAAGATGCCGTCTGCGCAACATCAGACCATTTGGTGATTGGAGTATTGGGGCTACCAAGTGACAACGCACCGTTATTCATCATGAAGTGAGCAAGCTCTGTTTCAAGGTCGGTAACGATTCGCTGGCGAACCGGCGCGAGAATTTCTTCCAGTTGGTTAAGCTTGATCGCTTCCTCCAGTTGCTGATATTCAACAGCAACAGTGATGTAGTTACCTACACGCCCCGTAGCTTTACCTGAGATCAGGTTGTTTTTATTTTGCCCCGAAATATCACCAGTGGGAGTACGGAGGGATGAGAATTGATGCGGACGTTTAAAGCTAACGCTATCGCCAGTGCTGGAGTTGATTTCACCTGCCAGCAACTGACGGTCTACGGTTTTCGCCAGAACTAAATCTGACATAAAACCAGGAAGGAATTTTTTCAGAACGATTTGACTGACGTTACTGTCGAGATTGTTAGGCATTTATCTTTTCCTTATTCGATTTTTGCGCCGGGGCATAATTTGTTGAATTCGTCTTGTTTCGCATCAGCACCGCCACCACGTACTTCCGGCTCTGGCTTGATGGCTTTCTTTGGTTTTGGAGCAAGGCTTACCTGTTTGCTAATCTGCCCCAAGAGGAATGCTGCGCGAATTGGATCTGTCTCAGCGGCTACACGCTGGCGTAATTGCTGGCTCTTACCTAAGCCATAGGCGAGTAGTTCAGAGCCTTCGTCTGCACAGTGAATGATGATTTCCTGCTGAATTGGTGGTAGCTCACTAAGAACAATGGCCTCCATTTCCTGATAATCTTTCACAGGAAGTTTGGCTGCCCGTTGTTTATGCGCTTCTACCCTTTGCTGGAAACGCTGTTGGTATTCCTGTTGCTGACGTAGTTTTTGTTGCTGCTGCTGTTCGACACGGCCTTTTTTCTCATGCCAATCAGTCAATGCCTGTTCAAACGCCTGTTCGTCATAATCACACGACTCAAGAGTCGGTTTTGGTGGAATAGCGTCTGGTTGTGGTTGCTGATGTTCCGCAGGCTTGGCTAATGCTTCCTCAAGCTGGCGGCGCAACTCACGGTTTTCTTTCTGTGTTTCTTTGAAGCCTTTGCGAAGATCTTTCACCCATTGCGGTGCAGGTTTCCCGTCAATGTGATCATCATCGTCAGCGTTAAGCTGAATTTCTTCATCACCAATACGCAAGGCGTAATCTTCTGGTGTCTCTTCGGTTTTTTCAGGCTCAGTTGCCACCTCTTTACCGTTGTCATCCTGGCTTTCATTCTCAGGCTGTGACTCTGTTTGGATGATGGTTTCTTCTGCATTTTCCTGTGTTTCAGACAGGCCAATAACCTGACCGTCGATGATCAGTTCGTTTTCCATTGATTACTCCTGGTTAACTCGGCATTAAGTCTGCCGGAGACTGTGGTGGTGACTGGAATTGCTGTTGTTGTGACTCGGCGACATCTTTCAGAAGGCGTATTGCCTCCATCACTGCTTTGTCATCGATGTTTCTGGCTTGAGCCAGTTTATAGACAGTGTTTGCCTGACTCTCCATCGCATCCTGCTGGGCAGTAAATGCTTTGATTTGAGTTTGAGCAGTTTCGTTAGTTGCTTTTTGCGCTTCTGCCTGCGCTGCTACCATTTGCGCCTGAGCGAGAACCATTTCAGGATTTGGCTGGCTTTGTGCTGCCATTTGCGCCTGTTGAACAATCTGCTACTCTTTCTCATTGCGTGGTTTTGCAATGCCAGATATCAGCAGTTGGTTTCGGTTGTACTCTTTGAAGTCATCAAGGCCTTCGCCATCGATATTGTCCAGAATAATACCCTGAATTGCCGGACGCATTGGGTCTGTTGGAAGCATAGAGCTAAGGACATTTGTCAGTACAGAAACCGTTGCATCACGTCGTGCTGTGTAGCTTGGTCCAACATCAACCGTCACATCGTATCGACCGACAGAAAGGTCATTTAACGCAACAACAGCCCCTGTTTGCCTGTCAACAACCTGTGCGCTCAGGACAGCGATATCATCACTTCCATCTTCGTTAACGATGCGCACTTCACGCTCTGAACCGTACACTTCACGAGCCATTGACAGCCATACTTCACCAGCTCGTTTAAGACTTTTCGCCATATTGTCCAGATAGATAAACGAAGCCATATCTGCTCTGTTCATCAAGTTGTTAACCGTTTCCTGAGCAATATTACTTGGCATCTGCTGCATGGCCTGACTGCCGCCTGTAACCTCCTGAATATCTGCACTGGTTTGCTGTAGTAATGCAGCCAATGCCTGATTCATAACCGCAGGCTGTGTATATCCTGCCGGGGTAGCTCCAGCGATAATGTTGCCAGATTTATCTCTCACTTCGCGCAACGGCAAGAACGCTGGGCGTTTCTTGTTGCGAGCCTCCCAGTGCTTCTCAAGTCCACGAATTTGCTCCATGCCAACTATAGGAATCTGACCGGGGTCTTGCGCTGCAGTATCAGCCAGCATTGAAACCTGAAGGTTGTACAAACGCTGTGGATCCATTGCTTTTGCAATGTGCCCTTCGACACGCTCAATGTCATCAATGAACCAGCGTTTTCCATAAACCGGGATGAGGGGGATATGCTCACCAGGAATACGTCGAGGTTTCTCAAGGAAACCATCACCATCCACTACGGATACATACACACGACGGCGCTTCACTGAGCGCCTTGCCACTTCATGAAATCCAGCTATTGCCAGTTCATCTTCAATATCTTCAACCTGATCACTGTCGTATGTTGCAATCTCTCCAGTGATTGGATGTCGATAACTGATGACGTCAACAGACTCTTTACGAACTTCGTAATACTTCGCTATGTAAATAACATCTGCACCAAACCAGTTATATTCCCAACTGGTCATAGACGTTACATCCAGAGAAGTAGGAGGTTTCTTTCCGTATTCAGCCTCATATTTTTCAGGTGACAACGAATACATACAGAACGCCCACAACGCGTCAGATTTGTCGTACTTCTTAGCGTCAGGGTCAAACCACACAGAGCGCGACGGGTCGTATATTGGTTCAATAGCAATACGCTGACGATCGTCCATGGGGTCGTATTCATTGACCAGCATCGACGTCAAACGGAAGCAACCGAAACCACCAGTAGCAGCGTCGTCAAATGCATTATCGCAAGCCTCACCGCCATCAGTTTCTTCGTAGTCAGCACGGAACAGACCATTTAATTTATTGGCTAACTCTTCGCTTGCCTCTCTGTCACCAGGACGAAACTTAACGGTTATTCTGTTATTGCGGTATTCTGCAATGATGCGGTTAAGTTCAGTTGCTACCTTATTGATTTCAAACTTAGGATACTTCTCGAACTGCTCATCAAGCTTAGTTCCAGCCGCCGTTGCTCCTTCCCATTGACCTCCGGGGACACGAGCAAACCTCGTAGCTTCAATGCACTTTTCGCGCACTTCCTTCTGTGGAGAATAGGCGCGGTCAAACCTGAGCATGATCCGCTCATGTTTTTTCTCTAATGTCTCTGCCATGTTTACCAACCGGAGGATGAGGGAACGTATATTTCTGTTTCTTCGCGGACCAATGCCGGGCAATGCATACACATCATCAGCGCATCAGCCAGGTTAGGAGATGGAATACCGAGCTTCTGCTTCATTTCGACCTTAGTCATAAGCTCCAGCTTCCCGTTATTATTGAATTTGCGCTGAATCTGCGTCAGTTCTGCAAACAGCTTCTCCAGCATCTTCTCGCCTATCGCTTCTTTGTCGAAACTCAGCATGTCGTCGGGGTCTGCATACTCACCGTGGACAACCGCCCGATATGTCAGATACAGCCTGTCAGCTAGCGCGTAATAGAATTGCGCTCGCTTATTGCGGAATACATCGCCAATAGTGCGAACGTTGTCGCCCTGCACGACTTCATCAGCCCATGCTCCGGCCTGATATGGTGCATCTTCATCAAATGGCGATTCGCTGCCCTTGAACATCGTAGCGGTGATTTTCTTGCCGGAGAACGCTTCCGTTGTCTGTCTGCGTAGCCCGGCACCAACACCATCACCATCCCACAGGTAATGGTCAGCGCCGTCTTCAATCGCCAGCGAAGTAGCCCAGTCAGCACCCTCGTTGATGTCCATCAGCAGACCTTCGGCAATGCGCTTAACCACCGAACCGTGACGCGATGCATAACCTTTAGCATCTGGCCCTGTATCTGACGGGTCATGCGCAGAGACAACAGCGCCTTTCGCTTTCCATCCGAGTTTCTTGTGCGCATCGGTAGCAGCTTCAAGCCATTCACGTTTGATGATTGCCATATCACTTGCGCTTACTGGCTCACCAAGCCAGATGTGACGATATAGTGTCGGATTTCTGCGTTTGCACTCTTCCATCTCCAGACGGAGAACTTCAGGAAAGTGCGGGTTGTCGGTGTAGTTCACTGTCAGCAGGCAAATATCATCAGGAGGATTTACGACGAATCGCTGATAGGTATCGTCGAGGATGTTTTTCGGGTTGAAACTTACCCATATTTCAGAGAACGGCTTACGGATGGTTGGAATCAGGATATCCCACGATTCCTTCGTTACCGCTTCCGCTTCTTCAACCCAGCAGATATCAATGCCTTCGAGCGATTTAATCTTCGTCGGGTTGTTTTTTATGCCGTAGAACATGAATTCAGCATTCGTTCCGAGATGACGAATCATGGAACGCTGAATTTCAAACTCAGCCGAATACCCTTCCCGCTCTATGGTGTCTTCAAGCAACCGGATTACCGAATCGCTGATACTGTTTTGCAGTTCACGAGCGCAGAGAATACGCACAGGCTGCCGGCGCGCCGCTTCAACAAGCAGCCTCGCAATTGCCCATGATTTACCGCTACCTCGACCGCCTTTGGCGACTTTGTAGCGATGCGCCTCAATGAACGGTTCAAAGATAGGATTAATCGAGGTCATTTTCCAAATAGAGTGCTCATCGGTGATGTTTCAATCTGGATTGCGCCGCCGTCTTTGCCGACAAGCTCGTTAGTTACCTTGTCGCCATACTTACGTGGATTCATTCGGGCCAGCGCCCATTTGCGGGTATCAACGCGAAGTCTTGCCTTTGCCACCTCAGCAGCATCTGGAATCGCAGTGTCAGCAATTTCGAATATCTCTTCGAAAATAGAATCAGCTCGTGCCTCAGTTGCCTTCGCGTACTTGTCGCGAAAATCCTCATGCTTTGCCAACCAGCGGAAAACAGTGGACTTATCCGGCATACCAGGACGCTTACATACTTTCAGCAAACTTTCGCCAGAAGAAAGCAACGAGCAGATATCGTCAGCCACCTCCGGCATATAATCAGAGGGGCGACCAGCTTTTGGTTCAGTCGCCATATTTATCTCACTTAATTGTCATTTCAGGTTGAGGACTCTTTCGCGCCTTCAATCAGTGACTGCTTCAGCAATTCGAGTGTGCCAATCGCCTCGCATAAACTGATTTCACCATCGTAATCATGGATGACGCTTTCCAGTCGCTCGTATAGCTCTTGAGTAATTGGGAATTTCTTCTCCTTACCCAAATTGATTACGCGGCTCACATCATGCTCCGGTAGTGAACAGGTCTAACGCTTCCTTCGATTTACGCACCGCTTCGATGGTTCGGGTCGTGATATCTGAATTAGCGCCACCTGACTGGAAGTGAATTTTGAATAACTCAAGCTTCAGCTCGTCAGTGCCAATGAATTGAAATGCTTCTTCTGCGGCTGCGTTCTGGTTCATGACCAGTTTGTAAATCTCTAACTGGAATTTCTGCTCTTCAGTCATGGGAATAATCTCTGCCATTGTTGGCTCCGTTTATCCGTTAAAAGGGATATCAGTTAAGTTATCCCGTGTAGGGTATAAGCCATTGTCGAGACCACTCATTGAATGGCCTCTGCAATAACCGATGTCTTTCCATCAGTCCGCCACCACAAAGAATCTTTTTTGCCATAAGGCAGGAGGTTCATCTTTCAGTGGCTGCCAGTGTTATTTCCCCACTTACTGGCTTGGGTTGTTTCGCTGTACTGCCGTTAATTGGTGAGTCCGGGGATTACGGTTTGCCCGTGCTGTTCAAGGCGTTCAATTCTGGCCAGCAGCTGTGGCTTCTTAATTTTTCCCCAGCGATTAAGCAGGCGACCTGACATGCTGGCAACATCCTTCTCTTTCATGTACTCCAGCATTACGGCATTTCTCTCTTCTTCAAATTGACGATGACCAACCTGAAGCATGGCGTACATCCAGTTGAATGCGTTGATGTAAGCAATTTTGACACGCATTGCTTCTTTTTTGGTGTAGGACATAACCAAAAGCATCAACCCATCCTTGCGGAGACGGTAGAATTTTTGCGGCTTACCATTCTGTAACTCATTGTTTTTATAGCAAAGCTCAAAGTTGAGCTTTGTATCAAACTCAGGAGGGCAAGCTTCTATGGTTCGCTCAATGTCACGAACTACGTTCTTCGGCAGCTTTCCAAATGCTTTTGCCACCATAAAAGAATCTGTAACCGGATCGTTGTTTGCTACAAAAATTAGGTCTCTGAAATCTATATCGTTAACAACGGTTGGGTAGTTCATTGCGTCTTTACCTTTTAGAAAGTGAGCCTGTCTCACAGAAAAGCCGCCCGAGAGAGGTCGCCACCTATAACGGCATTTCTCAGGCTCGCTTACTGAAAGGCTCTCGTTAATATGCGCGTGAGATGCGCGTTTACTGCGGACATAAAAAAGCCCCGCATCGCGAGGCTCATTAAATGGACTTTGTGATTTGCAAAAAAATTATTTCAGGCATTGCGTCCTGATGTATTCCTGCAGGTAGTTAACCTGCGCGGTTATCTTGTCGATTCCACTTCGGAGACGGTAATAATTGAGTTCAGCATCTGCTGTAAGTCCTGGGCTTTCTCCATCGCCCATGCCGCTGGCTCCGGTCGTTGACTTTGCACAGGTGGCGGCGACTTGCAGGCGCTTACGCCCAGCAGAAACATCATCACGGAGACTTTCGATAGTCGCATTAGCATCAGCAAGCTCCTTTGTGTATCTGGCGTCAAGTTCTGCTACATCACGTTGACGCTTCTGCATATCAGCGATGATGGACGTGGCTTTATCGCGCTGTTCTTTATAGGCGATTGCATTATCACGGTAATGATTAACAGCCCATGACAGGCAGACGATGATGCAGATAACCAGAGCGGAGATAATCGCGGTTACTCTGCTCATACCTCAATCTCTCTTACCGTTCCGCCTGCTTCTTTGAATTTTGCAATCAGGCTGTCAGCCTTATGCTCGAACTGACCATAACCAGCGCCCGGAAGTGAAGCCCAGATATTGCTGCAACGATCGATAGCCTGACGGATATCACCGCGATCAATCATCGGTAAAGCGCCACGTTCCTTAATCTGCTGCAATGCCACAGCGTCCTGGCTTTTCGGAGAGAAGTCTTTCAGGCCAAGCTGCTTACGATAGGCATCCCACCAACGGGAAAGAAGCTGGTAACGTCCGGCGGCTGTTGATTTGAGTTTGGGGTTTAGCGTGACAAGTTTGCGAGGGTGATCTGAGTAATCAGTGAATAGCTCTCCGCCAACAATGACGTCATAACCATGATTTCTGGTTTTCTGTCGTCCGTTATCAGTTCCCTCTGACCACGCCAGCATATCGAGGAACGCCTTACGTTGATTATTGATTTCCACCATCTTCTACTCCGGCTTTTTTAGCAGCGAAGCGTTTGATAAGCGAACCAATCGAGTCAGTACCTATGTAGCCGATGAACACGCTCGTTATATAAGCGAGATTGCTACTTAGTCCGGCGAAGTCGAGAAGGTCACGAATGAACCAGGCGATAATGGCGCACATCGTTGCGTCGATTACTGTTTTTGTAAACGCACCGCCATTATATCTGCCGCGAAGGTACGCCATTGCAAACGCAAGGATTGCCCCGATGCCTTGTTCCTTTGCCGCGAGAATGGCGGCTAACAGGTCATGTTTTTCTGGCATCTTCATGTCTTACCCCCAATAAGGGGATTTGCTCTATTTAATTAGGAATAAGGTCGATTACTGATAGAACAAATCCAGGCTACTGTGTTTAGTAATCAGATTTGTTCGTGACCGATATGCACGGGCAAAACGGCAGGGGGTTGTTAGCGCAGCCTCTTGCCACCCGCTTTCACGAAGATCATGTGTAGAAGGCCGCAGCGTAACTATCACTGATGAATTCAGGATAGCCAGTGGCTACGGCTCAGTTTGGGTTGTGCTGTTGCTGGGCGGCGATGACGCCTGTACGCATTTGGTGATCCGGTTCTGCTTCCGGCATTCGCTTAATTCAGCACAACGGAAAGAGCATTTATGGCTCGCATCGCGGGAAAAAGCCCACGGTAGAGAGTCGAACTCTACAAATACTCTTACCTGTTGTGCGCTCCGTTTCGTGGAGCTAACGGCGACGCTAGTACCGGTCTATGCGTCGCACCCTTGAGGGATTTACTAAGGCGACATGCCCGTTGTTACCCACTCAATTGGACCCTCCCCGTCGCCATCTGGGTCTAGTCAGGAATCGAACCTGCCGAGGGTACATTTGAATGGGTGCCCATTATTAATCACACCGGGCCAGTGCGCCGAATTTGGTAGCGGGGAGTCGGAAGACCCCGTGATTTTGGTTTCTTAGGCCGCCATCAACATCAAATCATCGTTTGCATTTATCTTTGTGGTCAGTTTCTAAAAACCCGCAAAGTCGCCAACTCTGACGAAAACTATCGTTGTGCTGCCACAACGATAAGAGCACTCGGTGCATTTAAGCCAAGCCCCATAAAGGAGAATGCTCTTACCTGTTGTGCAAACAAAAAAAGCCACCGTTGCAACTTAAGAGTCACTAACGGCAGCTTATGTGAATAGTGTTGCTCATTTGCTCAATGATGTCAACACGTTCTATGCTACATGTTTAATTTTCTCTACACGTTTCCGGTTTTTAAACGCACTATCCAGAACCGGATAAATCATAAACAACGAGGCATTGAGGATTTCGTCAACTTCCCGGCGACAGGTTGCGAGCGATGGTTTTTGAATGCGCCCGCCGCCCCGGCATAACATCTTGCGAGGTCTTGCGACGCGATGATAGTAAGATGCAATGGCGTGCTTGGAAGAACCGTGGGCGTAGTAGCTGAGGAGGATGCCAAAGGCTTTCTTGTCAATGTACATGACGGAATCGACGACCTGAGAAATCAACATTCCATCATCATCATTACACATTGGCCTTGTCATAACTCTTCCCGGCTCTACGCTCTCCATGAACTTCGCTATTACGCTGCTCATACGCTTTTCCAGACGACCTGAATAAACCCATGCGCCCCACAGTTCAAGCCAGCCATTCAGCCACTCGTGCTGTTCTTTGGTGAGGTTTAGTTCTCTTATGCCCATGCGCCTTCTCCCTGTACCTGAATCAATGTGAGGTTTCCGCAGAACACTGCGCCGGTATCGATATACATCTGGTTGGCAAACTTGAGTGGTTTCACTGCTGGCGTATGACCAAAGATGAACGTGTCCGCTCCTTTGATTTCTTTCACGATCCCGTCTTGTGAGTTGCTGATTCGTTCGCGGTTCCAGATTACCTGCTGATGATCAACTGACTTTCCAAACTCGTATTCGTTACAAGGATAATCGGCGTGGCAAATGACATATTTTTTATCTTTGCTCACCAGCTCGATGATTAACGGAAGTTCATCTGCTTTATGGGCAAGAGCTTTAGCCAGAATTTCTTTGTCGTAATCGAGATTAAAGAACCAGCCACCGCCATTAAACAGCCAGTGATTGACGTTTCCACGCTCTGATAAGCCATCAATCATCATTTGCTCATGGTTTCCACGTACAGCTCGGAACCAGGGGAATGTGATTAATTCCAGACATTCGACGTTCTCTGTACCGCGATCGACCAAATCGCCAACCGAGATAAGCAGGTCTTTTTTGGTGTCGAATCCTATCGTCTCCAGTTTTTTCATCAGGTTCGTGTAGCATCCGTGCAGATCGCCAACTACCCAAATATTTCGGTATTTGCTGCCATCAATTCTTTCGTAATAGCGCATCTCTTTCACTCCATCCGCGATGAACCATAAGAACGTCGTTGACGATGGCGTGCATTTTCCCGTCTTTATCATCAACGTATTTTCTGACCGTACCGCGACTACATTTCAGTCTGCGTGCTACTTCTGTCTGGTTTCCGTATGCTTCAACGAGCATGTCTGGAATGGTTTTTACTGAGAACGTCATGCGGCCTCACTTCTGCTATTTCGCAGGTCTTTGAGTTTCTGTTGGTACTCTGCCTTGATCGCCTTGCACTCTTCGATAGCCCAGCGATGGCGGTTATGGTTTGATTCGATTTCGTCTACTGCTTCCTGCCCGATGCGATTAATCAGTTCGACGCGATACGGAACGAGATTTCCGCTTTTGTGCTGGTTGCACACCACGCATTGCTTGTGAATATTGCGTTCATCAAATCGGAGTTGAGGTGCCGCAGCAGTTGTCCGGTAATGCCCGGCATCCCACTGAGCAGACGTGAGCGTTCCGCACGAGATACATGGTAAGTCGCGGTCTCTTTCTCTGATGAAGGCGTTTACGGCTTGTTGGGCTTGTTTAATCCAGTAACTGCGGGGCTTTAAGGCGAGTTTTCGAATCTTAAGTTTATCTTTCTGTTTCTGCTCCTCTCGTCGTCGTTTCTTCTCTGCTGCCTTTTCCGCTTTTTCGCGTTCTTTGCTTCGTCGTTCGAGTGCTATCTTGGTTCCACACTCTGGAGAGCACCACCACTGATTAGCGAATGCAGGGTGAAACCATTCCCGACATTCATCGTTTTTACATCGTCTTCGCGCTGGTTTAGCCATCGTCTTCTTCCTCGTACATTGAGCTATTCGGATCGCTCATCAGTTCTGCGCAGCAATCGGAGCACACGTGAACTTCCAGCACATGCAGCTTCTGACCGCAGTTAGCGCACGTTAAAGCCCGCTCGACGCTTTCTTTCTGGTATTGAAGGGATTGGGATGGGCTAAGCATTATTGGCGTCCTGCATCATGAGAAAGACAATCATGGCAGCGCGGAGTGGGTTTTCATCTTGAGTCATATGATATGGGGTACTATCACTGCCAACTTTTCTATGCGCTGCCTTCCATAATCCATTTTCTGGCGCTGGAATAATGCCAATTCTGTTCTCTACGATAATCGGCTCTGCGTCTGACGGGCTTTTACAGTAATCAACCGTTTTTATTGCATAACCAGTTTCGTCATCCCACTCAACACCAACGATTGATGTTCCCAACTTTGCGATTTCGCAATCTTCGGGAGCAAATCCACAGCAAATTGCCACTCGCTTGTTAATTTCAAAATCACTTAACTGTGAATAATCCATTGTCATTTCCTCGCACGATGTCTTAGCCACCGGATATCCCACAGGTGAGCCGTGTAATTGAAGGTTTTTACGTCAGATTCTTTTGGGATTGGCTTGCGTTTATTTCTGGAGCGTTTCGTTGGAAGGTATTTGCAATTTTCGCAGATGATGTCGGTGAAACTTCGTCGCTGTCGTCTCATTCGTACCTCCTGTCGGTAAATCTGACACCCTGACCAATAGCCCATGCTGTCGTGTACTCAATCAGACTTGCCATACGCTTCACACTCATCTGCGCGCTGCTTTCGCGAATGTTGACGTATTCGCCTTCAAGCCCGGGTAAAACATCAGCTTCCTGCTTTGTTGCCACTGCATGACCGCTGATCAACAAAACCTTCCATTGTTCTGGTTTTAACCATTTATCGCGCCACTGAACTTGCCTAGCGATATCTGCGACCATCGCGTGAAATTTTGCGTTCTGGTCAAGGTTGCGCTTGTAGTCAGTAATGCGGATGGTGACTGGCTTGTCTTTATCGAGTGGTGTTGCGAGGATGGCGTTGATTGCGGCTTGCTGTTGTTGCTTAGTTCGGAGGAATATTGTTTGCTTCACTGAACACTCCTTTATTTTTTATGCCTGTAACCCCATTCTTCCAGCAACCTTGCGGCGTACCACCCAAGAAACAAAGGAAAGAACATTACAATGAGATATTCCCAGCCACGGTCAATGTTCGAAATTGACCAGATTACGATGTAACCAGTGCAGGACAGGAATATTACAAACCCCAAAAAGCTACTTCGTCGACTCATGCTCACTCCTTCACTTTGACTCCGGCAGCGCGGATGTTTTCCTCATAAGCATCCATTGCATCACCGAAGCCATTGGAATAATCAACAGTAAACCCTTTGGCTAATGCTTCTCTGCTGTCGATAAACTTTGGCGCGGTTATTTCAATAGCTGCTCGCGATGCCTGCCATAAAGCCCACCACTCATTTAAGGAGTGACGAATATCCATGCTTGAAAATGCGAAGTACCTATCACCATTTCTTGCCTCGGTTATCATCTCGAATGGTAATCTCAATTTTTTGGCAACGTATTCCTCAAACTTCTTTCTTGATTCGTCCATATCAATCCCCGTTATGACAGGTTAATTTTCACCCAACCCTTCCCACGCACATTTGCAACAAGCCCTTTCTTTCTCAGGTATTGCATACGGCGATCGATGGTTTCGATATACATTCCATTGCTCCGCCATTTAAGCCAGATATCAAAAACAGGTGTTGGTCTTTCACTCAGCATTGAAAGAATGTTTTGATCTAATTTTTCGTACTTGCTCACAAATACCCTCTCTCACTTAATCGCGCCCACGCTTCGTTAAACTCTTCTCGGGTTGCGCCGGATTTTCTTTCTTCAAACATCATGCATTCGCTGATGTCTCCCCATGACTTTGGTCGCTTTTCAGCGAACAGATCATCCCATTCGAATACCCAGCGGCCTGATTTTCGGTAGTGGTAAATGGTCAGCCATGTTGTGCAGTTCGCTGGACACCCATAGAGAACTTCGACTTTTTGATCACGGTCTTTATGCTTCTTCAGCAGGATAAAGCCAGCAACCAGCGAAGCTCCGGCAAGAATGATTATTGGAATTTGCCAGTCAGCCACACTTCCCTCTCCACCAAATAAAAAGGCCTGCGATTACCAGCAGGCCTGTTATTAGCTCAGTGATGTAGATGGTCATACGTCAGCCCCTTGTGCATATCGTCTGCCACGCGCAGCAGGTGCATTTGATGTTGTGCAAATCTGTCTGGCTTCATCCTGGTCACATGCAACAAAGTGTCCGTTGCAGAACCGCTGGTAAACCGTACCAAGTGAGCCAAAACGGTTTTTTGTCACAATGATTTCAGCAAATGGCGCGGCGCTACTGTTCTCGTCATATACCGCTTCCCGATAGAGCATGATGATTGAGTCTGCGTCCTGCTCAATGCTTCCTGAATCACGCAAATCTGCGTTTGTCGGGCGTTTGTTTGGTCGCTTCTCAACATCGCGCGAAAGCTGACTCAGGGAGATAACCGGTGTTTTCAGGTCTTTCGCCATCGCCTTCAGGCTTCCGGAGATGTGAGCAATTGCGAGGTCGTTGCGATCTGCTTTCGGCTTCTCAATCAGGCCAAGATAATCCGCCATGATGAGTGACAGGTTTGGATTTTCCTGTTTGTGCCGCTCTGCGATTGAGCGAATTTCTTCGACCGATAACCGCGAGGCATCGACTACCCATACATCCAAATCTGCAAGCTGACTCATGCCGTTAGCAACACGCGCCCAGCCTTCGTCATCCATCGATGCAGGATTTCGCAGTACGCTAACCGACATCCTCCCGGCGTTGGCAATGCTTCGCTCTGCAATCTGCAATGCGCTCATTTCCATCGAGAAAATCAACACTCCGCGCCGGACGTCAGAACCAGGAATAACGCGGCTTGCAACGCCTTCGGCAATCTTCAGCGCCAGTTCGGTTTTCCCCATACCAGGACGAGCAGCGATTATCACCAGGTCTTCCGCGTTCATCCCTCCGGTGATGGCATCAAGTTCTTCGATTCCGGTCTTCAGGGTATCTGACTCTTCTCCGTTCCTCAGACGCCTGTCAAGCGTGTCAGTGTAGTCAGTAATGATTTCCCCTAACCGTACAGGTTTAACCTCGTCACGGGGCTTTCTGATGGCTGAAAGACGCTTTACAAGCTCATCCATCGCCTGACTCGATGCGTCGATGGTTCCGCTCTGAATTGGTTCACGCATTTCATCCATGATTTCCAGCACCAGACGGCGGTGATAGTTATCCGCGACCATTCCGGCATATCCCTTCAGGTTTGCGGCACTCGGGCAGTTTTTGCTGGTCATCAGGATTGACGTGAAATGCTCCTCTCCGCACGCCTCGGCAACCATCAGCGCGTCGATTAAATTTCTGTTTCGCGCCTGCTTGCGGATAACCTCGAAGGCTTTCCGGTAGAGCGGAATTGAAAACGCTTCCGGCTCCAGCGTTGCCAGAACGTCACTGGCGGTTGGAGTTAATCCACCAATCAGCAGGCCACCGATAACGCTCGCTTCGATATCCTGTCTCATGCAATCCCCCTGTCTGCAAACTTCCCTTCCCGAACTCCCGTTAACGAGTCTTCCCTCAGCAGGTAATCAAAATCTGCCGTCCAGCCCGTGTCGTTGTCTCCGAAGTAAAACGGCTTGGCCTGATGCACAAACGCCCTGACATACGCTCTGAAACCGTCCACGTTTGGCGTTTTCAGTTGCGGAATGATTTTCTTCAGGCGGCGTTTTCGTTTCTCGTTGACCGCAACAGCGTGTGGAAGTCTGTCACCGACTTCGGTGTTGTAGGCGTTCAGGAAGGATTCGTAGTCGATTCGTTCTGCCTTGCGACGTTCAGGTTTAACCTGCCCATCGCCGCCCCCGCTAGGGGGTAAGGGGGTATTTGTATTTATTGTCTTTTGTATATTGTCTTTTGTGTTTAGCTGACTTGGCTTATACCCATTAGCCGACTTGGCTAATGTTTTATTAGCTGTTTTAGCTAATGTTAAGCTGTCCTGGCTAATCCACTGAGAAACCACCTTGTTCACTCCGATTTTCACGCCATCAGCAATGAGGAATTTACGCTCAATAAGCTGGCGCTTGGCAGCGCAAACATGAGTGTGATGAATACCTGTCATGGCTGCTATCTGCGTGTTTGTGAGTCGATCCATCGGCTTATTGAATCCGTATGTCTTGCGCATGATAGCGAGCATCACCTTCATCTGCCGGACGGTTAAATCAGCCATCAGCAGACTGTCGGTAATCTCGTTAGCAACGCGCATGAAACCATCTTCGGTATCTGCCACGCGATGCTCCACGACCTCAAGTTGAGGCCTGTAATCAGCTAACTTAACGACGCCCATGTTTCACTCCTGCTTTGGCTAGTCTGTAAACACCAACAAGGCGCTCGGCGAACGCCCTGTTATTTGCTGCGGCTACCACTAATCCCTCAGGTGAATCAGGGTGTCGAATCTCTTCTTTTTCCTGGTATTTCTTACGACGTTTTGTCATAATTACTCCTGTGGATTGATCCAGTCTTTCTACATCAGGCCTCGAAGAATTCGCCGTTCTTCGGGGCTTTTTCTTTTGTCAGGTAATTGGCAAGCCGCTTAGTCAGCTCAGCCATTTCATCGTCTTCGATTCCGTATTCCAGAACAGCCAGCATCATGCTTACCTGCGAGAAGAAACCATTCTTCCATCGGCTTACCTGATATTCAGGAACCCCCATTGCTCGAGCGAATGTCTTCTGCCCCATCAGTGCCAGTTTGTTCAGCAAGGCTGACTCGATGCGAGCCGCTTTCTTGCTTTTAGTTGCAATAGTACCCATAGATAATTTCCTTAATGATTAGATAGAGTTGGCTTCGCAAAGAAACGCAAAACCATAGAGATTTGTTTCTGGTAATGCCCTTTTTCAGGGCGGTGATGTGTAAGAGCGGGAATGTCTTAAGCGGCTTTACCGCGTTTAGTTCCGTACTGTAACCAAACCGGATCACAGTTAAGCGCCATAGCTATCTCAAACAAGAAGCGCGGCCGCTTGGTTACTCCAGCTTCAATCAGTTGAATTGATTGCTGTTTAACACCGGCTTTGGTTGCCAGTTCGGTTTGCGTCATTTTTAACGCAATTCGCCTCTTCTTGAGGCGTTCAGAAAGAGTTTGCATATCGCCTCCATCAACAAACTTTCTTGTATTTTCATACAATGTATCTTGTTTGTCAAATACAGTTTTTCTTGTGAAGATTGGAGGTAAATAACAGAGGTGGCTTATGAGTATTTCTTCCAGGGTAAAAAGCAAAAGAATTCAGCTTGGACTTAACCAGGCTGAACTTGCTCAAAAGGTGGGGACTACCCAGCAGTCTATAGAGCAGCTCGAAAACGGTAAAACTAAGCGACCACGCTTTTTACCAGAACTTGCGTCAGCTCTTGGCGTAAGTGTTGACTGGCTGCTCAATGGCACCTCTGATTCGAATGTTAGATTTGTTGGGCATGTTGAGCCCAAAGGGAAATATCCATTGATTAGCATGGTTAGAGCTGGTTCGTGGTGTGAAGCTTGTGAACCCTACGATATCAAGGACATTGATGAATGGTATGACAGTGACGTTAACTTATTAGGCGATGGATTCTGGCTGAAGGTTGAAGGTGATTCAATGACCTCACCTGTAGGTCAAAGCATCCCTGAAGGTCATATGGTGCTAGTAGATACTGGACGCGAGCCAGTGAATGGAAGCCTTGTTGTAGCCAAACTGACTGACGCGAACGAAGCAACATTCAAGAAACTGGTTATAGATGGCGGGCAGAAGTACCTGAAAGGCCTGAATCCTTCATGGCCTATGACTCCTATCAACGGGAACTGCAAGATTATCGGTGTTGTCGTGGAAGCGAGGGTAAAATTCGTATGATCAGGATTGCGGCGCTACTCTCAATACTCTTAACTACCAGCGCCAATTCTGAATGCTGGATTGTCACAAACCTGCACGGGTACGGGGCAATGAATGGCGATCGTTACGAGTTTACAAAAGACAGCACGGAAGATTCCGTTTTCCACGTAACAATAAATGGCGATAAATCATCAGTTTATGAATCAGTTTCTGGCATCTATCCAGAGATGAAATACACTGCTTTGTCATCGAACACTATGGTAGGAGAATACCAGTCTGGAGGAGGAATAACCGTTGAAACCTGGTCAATCACTACAGACAAAAAAGCTCTTTACTCCAAAGTAATGAACATCCCAGGCATGCAACAACTTACATCAACCAAATCCTTTGTTGGTGATGTAGTCGGAACCTGCAACCAGTAATCCCCACCTCAATCTCGATAACCAAAAAACAAACTATTTTCCGTTTAAAAACAATGGAGTTTGTTTTTTACGCCCCCTTTTTACAATATTTCTTGTTTACAACATACAATCTTTCTTGTAATTTTAAGCCATCAGCAGGACGCACTGACCACCATTGAAGGTGACGCTCTTAAAAATTAAGCCCTGAAGAAGGGCAGCATTCAAAGCAGAAAGCTTTGGTGTGTGTGATACGAAACGAAGCATTGGCCGGAAGTGCGAATCCGGATTAGCTGCCAATGTGCCATTGCGGGGTGTTTTCGTTCAGGACTACGACTCCCACACACAACCAAAGCTAACTGACAGGAGAATCCAGATGGATGCACAAACACGCCGCCGCGAACGTCGCGCAGAGAAACAGGCTCAATGGAAAGCAGCAAATCCCCTGTTGGTTGGGGTAAGCGCAAAACCAGTTAACCGCCCTATTCTCTCGCTGAATCGCAAACCGAAATCACGAGTAGAAAGCGCACTGAATCCGATAGACCTTACGGTGCTGGCTGAATACCACGAACAGATTGAAAGCAACCTGCAGCGTATTGAGCGCAAGAATCAGCGCACATGGTACAGCAAGCCACGCAGTGAAATGGGTGTGACTTGCTCAGGCCGCCAGAAGCAACGCGGAAAATCAATTCCAGCTTATTACGATTGAGGTTAATGATGAAGTTCAAATTGAACGATGAAGTTAAATGGTCAAGCTCATCAAACGGTGTAACGAAGGTAAAAATCGGGTTTATCGTCGAGGTGATTCCTCCTGGTGTCAACGTAAAAAAATTCGAACTAGGTCGTCTGCTAGATGCGCCTGGCCTTCCGAGGAAAGAAGAGAGCTATATAGTTTGTGTAGGTCCAAGACCCGGATCTCGTGCCAAGCCAAAATATTACTGGCCGCGAGTTAATAACCTGCGTCGCTTACACGATGACAAATAGAAGTGAGTATCCTTGTTTTACTTTTTCGCGGCAAACCACTTATTTGAGGTGAGATATGGAAGAAGAATTTGAAGAGTTCGAAGAGCATCCTCAGGATGTGATGGAACAATACCAGGACTATCCGTATGACTACGACTATTGATACAAATCAATGGTGTGGACAATTCAAGCGATGCAATGGATGCAAGCTGCAATCGGAATGCATGGTTAAGCCTGAAGAAATGTTTCCTGTAATGGAAGATGGGAAATATGTCGATAAATGGGCAATACGAACGACGGCAATGATTGCCAGAGAACTTGGTAAACATAACAACAAGGCTGCCTGATGGTGGCCTTTATTTTTGGCATAAACAACAGAATAAACACTGCACTGTGTATTCATTCCAACGAGTGAATACACGGAGCAATGTCGCTCGTAACTAAACAGGAGCCGACTTGTTCTGATTATTGGAAATCTTCTTTGCCCTCCAGTGTGAGGGCTTTTTTATATGCATACCAATAACGCTTCACTCGAGGCGTTTTCGTTATGCAATCAAACAGAAGGAGCATCCTATGCAACAGTTCGCTATTGCAGGGGCGGCATCGGTTCGCCCTTTCAACCCGATTTTATCGGTGCAGCATTCACGAAAAAACATTTTAACCGGAGCAGACTTTAAACAACCTCGCGTTAAGAGCTTGCTGGATCGTCTTGTTGAGTTTCTGAATCAAAAGGTACAGCCATGAAAAAACCAACTTACGAGGAACTGGAAGAAGCCCTGAAAGAGCTTAGAAGAATGGCTTTCGCCCGACGCACTAACTCTCACAACTGCGGCCCATTTCAGTACTCGGATTTATGCGAGGACATCATTGAGGTAACTCAACTGATTAAGGTCGTTAAGCAATGAGCATTGCGGATACATGGTCAGACGAAGAATTCATTCGTCAGATGAAAGAAATGCTCAATCAGCACAAAGAACAGGAGAAAGATGATGATTCTGACTCTGAATGATAAGCGTGAAATATCGCAAATCATCGCAAGTTTTACCGATGAAGATTACGAACGAATCAACAGTGAAGTTGATCGTCTCTGCAAACGTTGCGACCCAATAAGCGAAATGCTTCGCTCATATAAACCAGATGAACACACTAAGGACGCTATCGACTGGCTGGAAGATGATGACTGTAACTATCAGGAAAAAGCCGCTGAATGGTTCTGGGATGCAATAACCGAAAGAGTTAAGGCTGAATATGCCTTCGCAATATTCAAACGCAGACATATTTATGGAGAAGCTGCATGAGCAATATCGTTGAATTCGTTAAACAGCAAGAGCAGTTATTCTGCGGAGCATTGACTGAACAGACGGTGACATGGGCTAAGGAAAGCCAGTTTGCAATTCAGTATTTCCAGAAAAATGATTACCTGGCTAAAACAGCACTGGCAAACCCAACCAGCGCACAGAACGCCATCATCAATGTTGCGGCGATCGGCATCACCTTAAACCCGGCCAGCAAACTGGCTTATCTGGTTCCTCGCGACGGCATGGTGTGCCTTGATATCAGTTACATGGGATTACTTCACCTTGCGCAATCGACAGGCTCAATTAAGTGGGGGCAATGCAAACTGGTGTACTCAAACGACACCTATGAATCAAACGGCCTTGATTCAGCACCAACCCACAAATACAACGCATTTGGTGAGCGAGGTTCTATTGTTGGTGGTTATTGCACGGTTAAAACAGCAGATGGTGACTACCTGACTGAAGAAATGAGTCTGGCAGAAATTAAAGCTGTGGAAGCAACGAGCAAGGCAAAGAATGGACCGTGGAAGACATTCTGGGAAGAGATGGCGCGTAAAACCATAGTTAAACGCGCCAGCAAATACTGGCCTAAAGCCCAGCGACTGGATAATGCCATTCACCTGCTTAACGAAGATGAAGGCATGCATCAGGAACCAGTTATGCCGCACAAATCAGAGGAAGATATCCGCGAAGATGAACGGAAACGCCAGCAGGAAATTATGGAAAAAGCACAACTTCTTTGTGATGAAATGGCTCAGGCAGAAAACATGGATGATTTGAAGCGATATTTTGCAGAAGCATATCGCCTGACATCTGGAATGAAATTGCAGCAGAACGTACAAGCCATTTACATAGAATGCAAAGCGAAACTGGAGGTTGCCAGTGAGCAAACTGTATGAAATTGCCAATGAATACGCAAAATTGATGGATTCAGATTTAGAACCAGAGATGATTGCTGACACAATAGAAGGCATGGAAGGAGAATTTACCGATAAAATAGAGCAACTTCTTTCCGTCATTAAAAATGAATCTGGTTATGCTGAACGCCTCAAGGAAGAGGCAAAGTCGCTGAATGAGCGAGCCGCAGTAATTCAAAATAAGATTGACAGCATCAAATCATATATAGCGTCATCGCTTGAAATGGTTGGCAAGAAAAAGATTCGAGCAGGTATTCACCAGGTAACAATCCGCAAACCGTCAGAAACTGTAGAAATCATCGACTCAAGCGCCCTTCCTCCTGAATACGTTGAGTTTGAAACGACAATTAAAGCCGACAAGTTGGCAATCAAGCACCAACTAAAAGCAGGAATAAATATCCCAGGCGCTCAACTCAAGGTTGGGAAACCTTCACTTCTTATCAAATAACGGTATCGCCTATGAAAAAGACTCCATGGGAGAAATGGGAAGTCGATTTCTTGCGCGAAGTATCGGCGACAATGCCAGTTGAAGTTATTGCTGAAAAACTGGAAAGGACTGAAAAAGCAGTTATGGCGAAAGCAACAAGGATTGGCGCTGACATTGTTAGCCGACTTCGTGGAAGACGCTGGACAAGAGCCGAAGTATCACTTTTCGGTAAGTTCTCCGCAGAAGAAATAGCAATTGCAACCTGCCGCTCAATTTATTCAGTAAGAGCTATGAGATACAAGCTAAAAAAACTCGATGAAGAAAGAGCAGGCATACGAATAAATTAACATGGAGTAATTAACAATGAAGCTAAACATAGACCTAGGCAAATATGTTATTACCGGAACAAAACACGACCTGATTCTTAGTGAAAGAGGAATTATCAAAGAAGGTGATAATGCAGGGAAAGAAACACTAAGCCGTATCGGTTATTACAGCAAGTTTGAGCATCTGGTTAAAGAATTATGCAACCGTGAAATCCTGTTATCTCAGGCTCAGATGCTACAGGATATTCAGCAGCATATCGATACTTTAGGTGTGTCACTTAGCATGGCTATTGACCAGTTCGTGGAGAGTAAATCATGAGAGGACTTGCATACAATCCCGGCATTCTTCCGGCAGAAATGATTATTCGCCAACGCGTAAAGCCAATGCCATCGAGAGAGGAATTGCTAAAGAGAAATTCTTTTCCATCAGTAAATCAAAACAAATATCTGAATGCGATGTGGCGTAAAGGAGGCAAGCAGTGAGTAATTCCGCACGACTACAGCTTGGTTTTTCACCGCTATCAAAAACTATCATGCTGGCAAAAATGCGCGATGTTGAAGGTGGACGTATGCGCGTTGGCAATGATCCAGGTCGTGATGTTACCAATGAGGCTGCTCAATTGGTGTGGCAACTGGTCATGGCTGAAGGTGGTGAGATAGTGTGGGAGCTGGATGATGGTTCTCGCATGGTGTTGAAGGCAGAAAAGCAGGAGGCAACCAGTGATCAAGATTAACTATCAGGCACTGCGTGAAAAGGCAGAGAAAGCAACGAGTGGTGAGTGGTCGCTCGAATATGGAGAGAGCCGATTTGATGGTGATGATGCGCTAATTCATCGTGAAGTTGCTGGATATATTCCCATTTGCAGAATTGAAGGAGCGCATCCTGAAAGCGGTTTCGATGAAGATTTCCAAATAGAACAGCAGGCCAATGCTGAATTCATCGCCGCAGCCAATCCGGCTACCGTGCTGACACTGCTGGGCGAGCTGGAAACAGCAAAAAAGCGCATAGCAGAACTGGAAGCCGAACCTGTAAGCCAAACTTACAACTTGCCAGAATTAATCGAGGGCATGGAAGTTTCCATTGATGTAAGCACTTGTGATGCTGATTTAGGTAATCGCTATTTCGGCACCGTCACCGAGGCGTTAGAACTTGATACTGCCAAGAATGGTTACATCCTCCTGGTTCAGGACGCAGAGCCAAACTTCGATGTAAATGGCAACTCTCCGGTAACTCCGGATGGTTGGATAAGCTGTAGTGAGCGAATGCCGAAAGAAACGGGTGACATTATTGTTGTTTCGGATGGCATTGTAATGTCCGGGATTTCTTATTCTCGTCGTGACGGGTTCTATATAGCCGCATTGGAGTACGACGACGATGAGCCAATTGGCGGTGTAACCCACTGGATGCCTCTACCAGAACCGCCTCGATTAAAGGAGCTATAATAGTGAACTATTATATCTATTTGTATTAAAAGAGTTTTTATAAAATAAATCTTCCAAAGCATGTAAAAACACTGTTAATCTTAACGTGTGTGAAACGTGAAGAGAGGTGTTGAAATGAGCATTCATGATTTGTGTGAAGATCAAGAGCAATGGGCTATGCAGACCCTTATGGGATCAGGAGTTCTTGCAAGGTGCAGAATCCATAACGATGTAATTTTAGACAGCGGAAATGATGCTTCTTCTGCTTATAAATTAGGAACTTACCTATATCAAAAAGATAATAGCTGCAACTTATTCAATACTCTTACTGAAGCCCGCGACGCAATAAAGGATGCATATGAATCGTATTGTGGGATCGATGATTGCCCACAATGCTCAAAATACATTGACGATTAATAATATGAACAAGTAACTATCCTCGCACTCGCGGGGATTTCTTTTATCTGAACTCGCTACGGCGAGTTTTGTTTTATGGAGATGATAAATGCACTTCCGAGTCACAGGTGAATGGAATGGAGAGCCATTCAACAGAGTTATCGAAGCAGAGAACATCAACGACTGCTATGACCACTGGATGCTGTGGGCGCAGATAGCACATGCAGACGTAACCAATATTCGAATTGAAGAACTGAAAGAACATCAAGCCGCCTGATGGCGGTTTTTTCTTGCGTGTAATTGCGGAGACTTTGCGATGTACTTGACACTTCAGGAGTGGAACGCTCGCCAGCGACGCCCAAGAAGCCTTGAAACAGTTCGTCGATGGGTACGCGAGTGCAGGATATTCCCTCCTCCGGTTAAGGATGGAAGAGAGTATCTGTTCCACGAATCAGCGGTAAAGGTTGACTTAAATCGACCAGTAACAGGTAGCCTTTTGAAGAGGATCAGAAATGGGAAGAAGGCGAAGTCATGAGCGCCGGGATTTACCCCCTAACCTTTATATAAGAAACAATAGATATTACTGCTACAGGGACCCAAGGACGGGTAAAGAGTTTGGATTAGGCCGAGACAGGAGGATAGCAATCACTGAAGCTATACAGGCCAACATTGAGTTATTTTCAGGACACAAACACAAGCCTCTGACAGCAAGAATCAACAGTGATAATTCTGTTACGTTACATTCATGGCTTGATCGCTACGAAAAAATCCTCGCCAGCAGAGGAATCAAGCAGAAGACACTCATAAATTACATGAGCAAAATTAAAGCAATAAGGAGGGGTCTGCCTGATGCTCCACTTGAAAACATCACCACAAAAGAAATTGCGGCAATGCTCAATGGATACATAGACGAGGGCAAGGCGGCGTCAGCCAAGTTAATCAGATCAACACTGAGCGATGCATTCCGAGAGGCAATAGCTGAAGGCCATATAACAACAAACCCGGTCTCTGCCACTCGCGCAGCAAAATCAGAGGTGAGGAGATCAAGACTTACGGCTGACGAATACCTGAAAATTTATCAAGCAGCAGAATCATCACCATGTTGGCTCAGACTTGCAATGGAACTGGCTGTTGTTACCGGGCAGCGAGTTGGTGATTTATGCGAAATGAAGTGGTCTGATATCGTAGATGGATATCTTTATGTCGAGCAAAGCAAAACAGGCGTAAAAATTGCCATCCCAACAGCATTGCATGTTGATGCCCTCGGGATATCAATGAAGGAAACACTTGATAAATGCAAAGAGATTCTTGGCGGAGAAACCATAATTGCATCTACTCGTCGTGAACCGCTTTCATCCGGCACAGTATCAAGGTATTTTATGCGCGCACGAAAAGCATCAGGTCTTTCCTTCGAAGGGGATCCGCCTACCTTTCACGAGTTGCGCAGTTTGTCTGCAAGACTCTATGAGAAGCAGATAAGCGATAAGTTTGCTCAACATCTTCTCGGGCATAAGTCGGACACCATGGCATCACAGTATCGTGATGACAGAGGCAGGGAGTGGGACAAAATTGAAATCAAATAATGATTTTATTTTGACTGATAGTGACCTGTTCGTTGCAACAAATTGATAAGCAATGCTTTTTTATAATGCCAACTTAGTATAAAAAAGCAGGCTTCAACGGATTCATTTTTCTATTTCATAGCCCGGAGCAACCTGTGAACACATTTTCAGTTTCCCGTCTGGCGCTGGCATTGGCTTTTGGCGTGACGCTGACCGCCTGTAGCTCAACCCCGCCCGATCAACGTCCTTCTGATCAAACCGCGCCTGGTACCTCTTCTCGCCCGATTCTGTCGGCAAAAGAAGCGCAGAATTTCGATGCTCAACACTATTTTGCATCCCTGACACCAGGTGCTGCAGCGTGGAATCCTTCCCCGATTACCCTGCCTGCGCAACCTGACTTTGTTGTCGGCCCGGCGGGCACTCAAGGTGTAACGCATACCACGATTCAGGCGGCGGTAGATGCGGCAATTATCAAGCGTACCAACAAGCGCCAGTATATTGCCGTGATGCCTGGTGAGTATCAGGGAACGGTATATGTCCCTGCCGCTCCGGGTGGAATTACTCTGTACGGTACAGGTGAAAAACCGATTGATGTGAAGATTGGGCTTTCCCTTGATGGTGGCATGAGCCCTGCCGACTGGCGTCACGACGTCAACCCGCGCGGCAAATATATGCCAGGTAAACCAGCGTGGTATATGTACGATAGCTGCCAGAGCAAACGCAGCGACAGTATCGGTGTTCTCTGCTCTGCGGTCTTCTGGTCACAAAACAATGGCCTGCAACTGCAAAATCTGACCATCGAAAACACGCTGGGCGATAGCGTAGATGCAGGTAACCATCCGGCGGTGGCACTGCGTACTGATGGTGACCAGGTACAGATTAACAACGTTAACATTCTCGGTCGTCAGAACACCTTCTTTGTCACCAACAGCGGTGTGCAGAACCGTCTGGAAACGAATCGTCAGCCGCGTACGCTGGTGACCAACAGCTACATTGAAGGGGATGTGGATATCGTTTCTGGTCGCGGCGCAGTGGTGTTCGATAACACCGAATTCCGCGTGGTGAACTCACGTACTCAGCAAGAAGCGTATGTGTTTGCACCGGCTACGCTGTCCAACATTTACTACGGTTTCCTCGCCGTAAACAGCCGTTTCAATGCTTTCGGTGATGGTGTGGCGCAACTGGGCCGCTCGCTGGATGTTGATGCCAATACCAACGGTCAGGTGGTGATCCGTGATAGCGCCATCAACGAAGGTTTTAACACGGCTAAACCGTGGGCCGATGCGGTGATCTCTAATCGTCCGTTTGCGGGTAATACCGGCAGCGTAGATGATAACGACGAAATACAGCGCAATCTGAATGACACTAACTACAACCGCATGTGGGAATACAATAACCGCGGCGTGGGTAGTAAAGTGGTTGCAGAGGCGAAGAAGTAAGAGCAATTAACTATTTGCCGGATGCGGCGTAAACGCCTTATCCGGCCTACGGTTCGATGCGATTTGTAGGTCGGATAAGATGCGCAAGCATCGCATCCGACAATAAGTGCCGGATGCTGCGAAAATGCCTTATCTGGCCTACAGATTCGATGCGATTCGTAGGTCGGATAAGATGCGCAAGCATCGCATCCGACAATAAGTGCCGAATGCGACCTACATTCACATGGCGCTTTTTACATCTGACGGTTTTTATTGAAGTTAATCAAACTACCCGCCTTGATAATCTCGCGCTCTTCAGCAGTCAGACTTTCCATATAGAGCGTAATTTCCGTTACCGGCGCATCTTCATGGATCACATAACCTTTAAACGTCGTACCCGGATTATCCAGCGCCGCTTTAATGCCAGGGATGTAAATGTAATCCCCCACTTCAAAGGTTGGTACTTCCGCCATTTGCAGCGGTAACATCCCCCAGTTGATGACGTTAGAACGATAGCGTTTAGTCGCGTACTCCTCGGCAATATTCGCCAGACCGCCAATCACACGCTGGCAGCTCGCCGCCTGTTCACGCGCAGAACCATCGCCTGGTTTCACCGCATAGACCATGCTGCCAATTTCAGTTTGCAGCGGATCAATATGCTCCTGACCAGCAATCTGCTTAATGCGCGCAAACACCTCTGTCAGCTCGCTGACATTCCCCGCCAGACGCTGATTTTCCAGCTCAGCAGTCGCTTTACTTCTGCTAACATAACCGGGATCGCGGCGAGACAGGGTAAACTCCGCCAGACCAATCGGATTTGAACGATAAGAAGAGGTTTCACCGGAAGGAATCAGTTCGTCGGTGGTGGTCACTTCGTCGAGGATCTTCGAGCACACTTTCAGGACGATATTGTCAGTCAGCGCACCCAATTCCGGCCAGTCTTTAATGTTCGGCCCGTAAATCAGCGGTTGCTGAGTTGCCCCTTTCACAAAGCCCTGATAAACACGGTTTTTATACGGCGTTACATCGAAGGCGTACTCCGGCACGTTGTCCCAGCAATCAAGTTCGCTGGCAGAGGTTAAATAGCCACCGTTTGCCGCAGTCGCAGCGATAGAACGAGCGTCCATCAACGCCACCGCTGACATCTGCCCATTAGCTGGCTTAGAGCCTTCGCGGTTCGGGAAGTTACGCGTGGTGTGGCGAATACTCAAACCGTTGTTGATTGGCGTATCGCCCGCGCCAAAGCATGGGCCGCAGAACGCGGTTCTGATGATTGCGCCTGCGCCAATCAAATCTGCTACCACACCTTTTTTGGCGAGATCCATAAACACCGGCTGTGATGACGGGTAAACTGCCAGCGAGAAGGTGTCATTGCCACAGGATTGACCGCGCAGTGCATTCGCCGCCGCGATGACGTTTTCGTAGTTACCGCCAGAACAGCCCGCGATAATCCCCTGCTGCACTTTCAGGCGACCATTTTCCACTTTATCCAGCAGCGAGAGTTTGGCTTTACCGTGCGCCACGCGTTCGGACTCAATTTCAATCTCACGCAGAATGTCGGTCAGGTTCTGGTTCAGTGTGTCGATTTCATACACGTTGCTCGGGTGGAACGGCAGCGCAATCATTGGTTTGATGGCGCTTAAATCAACGCTGATGCAGCCATCGTAGTACGCCATCGGTTGAGGGTTAAGCTGGCAGTAATCCTGGCCGCGACCGTGCAGCGCCAGCCAGTTATGGACTTCTTCATCGGTTTGCCAGACAGAACTTAAACAGGTCGTTTCAGTGGTCATCACGTCAACGCTGTTACGGAAATCGGTAGAGAGCGCGCTAACGCCCGGTCCAACGAACTCCATGACTTTGTTTTTGACGTAACCGTTTTTGAACACCGCGCCAATGATAGCCAGCGCCACATCCTGTGGCCCCACATACGGCGCAGGTTTTCCGGTCAGATGCACCGCAACCACGCCCGGATAGTCGATATCCCAGGTGTCATTAAGCAGCTGTTTTACCAACTCACCGCCGCCCTCACCGACTGCCATTGTCCCTAATGCACCGTAACGGGTGTGGCTGTCTGACCCGAGGATCATTTTGCCGCCGCCTGCCATCATCTCACGCATATATTGATGGATGACCGCAATATGCGGAGGCACAAAAATACCGCCATAACGCTGGGCCGCCGATAAACCAAAAACATGGTCATCACCGTTAATAGTGCCGCCGACGGCGCAGAGTGAGTTATGGCAGTTGGTCAGCACATACGGCAGCGGGAAACGTTCCATACCGGACGCTTTAGCGGTCTGTACAATACCAACAAAGGTAATATCGTGAGAGGCTAATGAATCAAACTTAATTTTAAGTTTATCCATATTTCCGGACGTATTATGCGAAGAGAGAATAGACCAGGCAATAGTGCCTTTTTTGGCTTCTTCTTTTTTAATTTCGCCGGTGAAATGTTCTTCGGCAATTATTTCGTTATTACTGGCGAGAAACACGCCTTTTTCAGATAACTTGATCATCAAATGCTCCAGATATCTGCGCACCGTGAAGTGCGCAGAAAGATAATAAATGGATATACTCTAAATAATTCGAGTTGCAGGAAGGCGACAAGCGAGTGAATCCCCAGGAGCTTACATAAGTAAGTGACTGGGGTGAGCGAACGCAGACGCAGCACATGCAACTTGAAGTATGACGAGAATATTTACAGCATGTTCCAGCCGATCAGCATATTCCACCACCACACGCCGAGGGTGATATGCACCAGGAAGGTTAATATCGTCAGTACCGCACCGACCAACCACCAGGATTTAATATCGTTATAACCCACGCCAAAGATGACCGGACCTGCCGCGCCGCCATAGTGAGTAACCATGCCGCCATAGGAGTTGGAGAACAACAGTGCCAGCGCGGTTAACATTAACGGTGCGCCGGAGACGTTCGCCAGCATGGCAAATACCGGTAACATAGCAACGATATAGGCACTACCGGAAGCGAAGAAATAACGCACGATAATGCTGAGGAAAATAATAACGAAGAAAGCAACGTTACCGTGACCATCAAATGCCAGGTTATTTTTAAAGACTTCAGCTAACCATTCGAAGAATTTAACTTTCGATAATAAGGAGCTTAAGCCGATAATACCGCCGTACCAGATTAAGGTATTCCAGCCGCCTTTATTTTTAACCACGTCTTCCCAGGTAACGATACCCAGCAGCGCCAGCACAAAGACACCGAGCAGCATTTTTTCGCGGATTTTCATCGGTCCTAGTTCGGCAAGGCCCGCTTTAGCGATGGTTTTGTTATCCACCTTCTTAATTTCTGGTGGATACATGGTGTAAATCACCAGCGGGGTGACCAGCAGCATAATGATGCCCGGCAATCCGGCTGCCAGCGCCCATCCACCCCAGCTAATTTGCAGGTGCAGAATGTCGTTGATCATTTTCAGCGCCAGAATGTTCCCCGCCATTGCGGTAAAGAACATATAGCTGGTGGTTTTGGTGACCATGTAAATGGACATCATCAGGTAATGTCCGACACGACGCGGACTTTTTTCCGGTTCGGACCCCAAAGCCACCGCCACGCTGTTGATGATCGGTAACACAATGCCGCCCGCACGCGCGGTGTTAGACGGTGTTGCCGGAGCCAGTACCAGATCGAGGAATACCGTAACGTAACCCAGACCCAGCGTGGTGTTACCGATTTTACCAATCAGCAGATAGGCAATACGTTTACCTAAACCGGTGGTCACAAATGCGGCGCTTAAGGTAAACGCCGAGAACACCAGCCAGGTGGTACCTGAAGAGTAACCGCTTAATACGGCGGTGGTTTTAAACGCACCGTCGGATAAGTTACCGACCACCACCATTGAGGCAGCAACGGCAATTAACAGTACGACAGGTTCCGGGAAAGGCTTGATAACCAGCCCCACAATGGCCGCCAGGTAAATACCAAAAAGCACCCACGCCAGTTCGCTTAATCCTGCCGGAGCTGGCATAAAACCAATAATACATGGGATCGCTAATATCAGAATTAGCTTCCATAACGATTTCTTATTCATTTAAAATCCTGTTCTTTCTGTATGACTCATACAGAAGTCCTTTATTGATTGTCCTTATCCTGACAACGAATTTTTTCAGGGAAGATAAACTTCACCGGAAAATATTTTTCTGGTCGTCCGAATAACAGATGCGCGTAACGTCGTGGCATCCTGACCTTCATTACTTAAATGAACGTCGAGCGCACCACTGGGGTGTTCAATATTGATATTGCCGTATCCTACAGAAGGGACGATTTGTCGGGTGACGGTGCCTTCCAATGCACAACTACTGGAAATAGCAATAGCACCGGTTATCGCCAGCGCGCGATGGCAAGAATGCGGCATAAAATAACGCACATTAATTGCCCCGCCTTTCTGCGCTGGAGAAATAAGCACAGGTTTAGGGATAACCATATTACTGACATCACCTAAGCCCATTGCTTTACCCGCTTGTAGACGGATAGATTCAATGCGGGCTAATAATGCTTTGTCGGCATCCAGTTCCGCCGGTAATTCATAACCTGTTTTTCCCAGATATTCAGCCGGAATAATGACGACTGGCATCGCCATATCGATACAGGTCACCGGGACATCGTCAAAATAATCAATCTGATTATCAGTCGGGAAAACTTTTCCGGTTTTGGTTCCAGCGGCATTCAGGAAAGTGAGCGCAACCGGTGCGGCAGTACCCGGTACGCCGTCAATTCTGGCGCTACCCTCGTACTCGACAACACCATTTGGCGTTTGCACATCAGCTTCGATGAACGTACCCGTATTGACGTTGCGGATACGTACGCGAGTAACTGGCGAAGTCGCTGCAATCAAACCATTTTCAATGGCGAATGCCCCAACACCAGACAGCATATTGCCGCAGTTAGGCGTGGTATCGACACGTTGCTCATGAACGATTACCTGCGCAAACAGATAATCGACATCAGCACGCGGATCGCTGGAACGGCTAATAATGGCGACTTTACTGGTCAGTGGATTACCGCCGCCAATACCGTCAATTTCCAGATCGTTACCGGAACCCATAATTGCCATCAATATTTTATCGCGCTGCGTTTGATCTTCGGGTAAATGTTCCGCTAACAGGAACGCGCCCCTCGAGGTTCCACCTCGCATCATCACGCAGGGTATTTTTTTCATAATAATGCCCTCAATTTAAAAACATAACTTATTGCGATATGGTTACATTAAGGGCAAAGCATCTCTAATGACTTTAGCTCAACGATTAATAACATTTTTTCATTAATTTAAGTTGGCTAAATGCAGTTAAAATTTTTAACGGCCAGCCACCCAAAATCGTCGCTTCCATTTTCCGGAGTAATAATGAAGCATGAATTATCAAGTATGAAGGCATTTGTCATACTGGCAGAGTCCAGTTCGTTTAACAATGCCGCTAAATTACTCAATATTACGCAACCTGCATTAACGCGAAGAATAAAAAAGATGGAGGAAGATTTACATATTCAACTATTTGAGCGTACAACTCGCAAGGTTACGTTAACAAAAGCAGGAAAAAGGTTGCTCCCGGAGGCGCGGGAATTAATAAAGAAATTCGATGAAACGCTTTTTAATATTCGTGATATGAATGCTTATCATCGTGGTATGGTGACGTTAGCGTGTATTCCGACCGCAGTATTTTATTTTTTACCGCTGGCAATCGGTAAATTTAATGAGCTGTATCCCAATATTAAAGTGCGGATTCTGGAACAAGGCACGAATAATTGCATGGAATCGGTGCTGTGTAACGAATCAGACTTTGGCATAAACATGAACAACGTCACAAATTCATCCATTGATTTTACCCCACTGGTCAACGAGCCGTTCGTGCTGGCCTGTCGGCGTGACCATCCATTGGCCAAAAAGCAGCTTGTAGAATGGCAGGAGTTAGTGGGTTACAAAATGATTGGCGTACGCTCCTCCAACGGCAACCGACTGTTGATAGAACAACAGCTGGCCGACAAGCCCTGGAAGCTGGACTGGTTTTACGAAGTGCGTCATCTTTCGACGTCATTAGGACTGGTGGAGGCGGGACTGGGGATTTCGGCGCTTCCTGGCCTGGCAATGCCTCATGCGCCCTATTCTTCGATTATTGGTATCCCATTGGTGGAACCCGTTATACGTCGAACATTGGGAATAATTCGCCGTAAAGATGCCGTACTTTCTCCAGCAGCAGAACGCTTTTTTGCCTTGCTGATTAATTTATGGACTGACGATAAAGACAATTTGTGGACCAATATCGTCGAACGCCAGAGACACGCGTTACAGGAGATAGGTTAATACACCGGCGCAGGAGAGACTGCGCCGGGTAAATCAGCGGTTAGTGTGCGTTAACCACCACCCACATTGGTCCCTGCCCGACCGCATAGCGGCCTTTTTCATGCAGTAGCCCCTGCTCGCCAACAATTTCGTATACCGAGATGTGGTGAGATTTTTGCCCGGCGGCAATCAGATACTTGCCGCTGTGATCAACATTGAAGCCGCGCGGCTGGGTTTCCGTTGGCTGGAAGCCTTCTTTACTCAACACGCTGCCATCTTCCGAAACGCTGAAAACGGTAATCAGGCTGGCGGTACGGTCGCAGGCGTATAAATGGCGACCATCCGGGGTGATATGAATATCAGCCGCCCAACGGGTGTCGGAGAAGTTTTCCGGCATCATATCCAGCGTCTGGACACATTCGATATTACCGTGCGGATCTTTCAGTTCCCAGACATCCACTGAGCTGTTTAACTCATTGACGCAATACGCATATTGTTCGTTTGGATGGAATACCATATGACGCGGGCCGGCCCCTTCAACGGTGGTCACTTCCGCAGGGTCCTGCGCCACGAGATGACCATCATCGCTGACCGTAAACAGGCAAATGCGATCCTGCTTTAATGCCGGAACCCACAGCGTACGGTTGTCCGGTGAGATATTGGCGGAATGGCAACCGTCCAGCCCCTCGACCACATCGACGACGCCCACTGGCAGGCCATCTTCCAGACGCGTTACGCTCACGTTACCCGCATTGTAAGAACCTACAAAGACAAACTGCCCCTGGTGATCGGTGGAAATATGCGTCGGACTACCCGGCAGCGCAGACTCTGCGGCAAAGGTCAGTGCGCCATCGTCCGGGGCGATACGATACGCCAGGACGCGAAACTCAGGGCGAACACCAACATAGAGATAACGTTTGTCCGGGCTGACCACCATCGGCTGCACCTGCCCCGGCACATCGACAACCTGTGTCAGCGTCAGTGCGCCTTCATGATTCAGATTCCAGACGTGAATTTGCTGGCTCTCAGGGCTGGCGATATAAACTGTTTGCTTCATGAATGCTCCTTTGCATTTAGCAACTGACTGTAACAGCTAAAATTAGTCGCTTTTGGCGGTGAATGCTGAATTAAAACGCAGAATTTTGTCCGATAGTGGTATCGGTGTACCATTCGCGCAGACGAAAATTCTTAACCTTAATCTGGAATACGCCATGACCACACGCGTGATTGCTCTCGACTTAGACGGCACCTTATTGACCCCGAAAAAGACCCTGCTTCCTTCATCGATAGAAGCCCTGGCCCGCGCTCGCGAAGCAGGCTATCAATTAATCATCGTCACAGGTCGCCATCACGTCGCTATTCATCCTTTTTATCAGGCGCTGGCGCTGGATACACCTGCTATTTGCTGTAATGGCACCTATTTGTATGATTATCATGCAAAAACCGTGCTGGAAGCGGACCCAATGCCCGTTATTAAAGCCCTGCAACTCATTGAGATGCTGAATGAACACCACATTCACGGTCTGATGTATGTCGATGATGCAATGGTCTATGAGCACCCGACCGGGCATGTCATTCGCACATCTAACTGGGCGCAAACCCTGCCGCCGGAACAGCGTCCGACTTTCACACAAGTCGCTTCTCTGGCTGAAACGGCGCAACAAGTTAACGCCGTATGGAAGTTCGCCCTGACGCACGATGACCTGCCGCAATTGCAGCATTTTGGTAAGCATGTCGAACATGAACTGGGACTGGAGTGTGAATGGTCCTGGCACGATCAGGTTGATATTGCACGCGGCGGCAACAGCAAAGGTAAACGTTTGACGAAATGGGTTGAGGCGCAAGGTTGGTCGATGGAAAACGTCGTGGCATTCGGCGATAACTTTAATGATATCAGTATGCTGGAAGCCGCTGGTACAGGCGTGGCGATGGGCAACGCCGATGACGCGGTAAAAGCGCGCGCCAACATTGTGATTGGTGATAACACCACCGACAGCATTGCCCAGTTCATTTATAGCCACCTGATTTAATCAGGCGGTTATCGACACACTTTTAATTTGCGCGTACAGCCACAGGCCAGGTTTGATCGCCAGTTCATCCCTGGCCCACGGGCTGATACGCGCCCACAGCGTTTTACCGCCGACTTCCAGTTCCACTTCCACCTGGCCGTTGTCGTCATAACTATTAACAACTTTTGCCCGCAATACGTTACGAATGCTGGTTTGCTGCGGCGGTTGTAAAACCAGAGAAACATCGGAAGCCTGAATGCGGATACGTAGCGCAGCTTGCAGCGGTTCGTCCAGCTTATTGACCCACAAATGCTGATCGCCCAGCGCCAGCGCGGTCATCGCGTAATGCGGATGATGCTCAAGCACCGTCACTTTCAGAATGCTACTTTGTTGCTCTTTCGGCAGCCACGGATTCATCACGCTACTGCCCCACACTTCCTCCAGCGCGCCAAAGGCTTTCACCTGACCGTTTTCCAGTACCATCACTCTGTCTGCCAGATGGAGGATCTCATCCAGCGAATGGCTGACATACAACATCGGAATGTTGATTTCCCGTGTCAGCCGTTGCAGATAAGGCAACAGTTCGCGTTTACGCGGAATATCCAGTGACGCCAGCGGTTCATCCAGCAACAGCAATTCCGGTGCTGTCAGCAAAGCCCGACCAATCGCCACGCGCTGTTTTTCGCCTCCGGACAGGCTGCCTGGTAAACGGTCAAGCAACGGTTCAATGCCTAAAAGCGCCACCAGCTTATCGAACTGATCGACCATACTTTTCGACATGCCGTAGCGCAGATTGCCACGCACTTTGTAATGCGGGAACAGCCGCGCATCCTGAAAAACATAGCCAACGCGACGCTTTTCCGGCGTCAGGCAGATACCTTTTTCGGCATCATTTAGTACCCGCCCATTGAGGACAATCCGCCCTTTTTGCGGGCGCGTCAGTCCACTGATGGCGTTAATCAGCGAAGTTTTTCCGGCACCGGAGACGCCAAAGATAGCAGTGATGCCATTGGCGGGCAGCGTTTCATTAATAGTCAGGCAATGGTTGCCCAACGTCTGGGAAAAATTCAGTTCCAGCATGATTAGCGCCCCGCCCGTTCACGGCTGATTCTGGCCAGCCATTCTGAAATCAACAGGGAGATCATCGCCAGCGCAATAGAAATAATGCACAGTCTCGCCGCTCCACTTTCCCCGCCGGGGGTCTGGATCAGGGTATACATGGCAGAAGGAATGGTTCGCGTTTCACCAGGAATGTTCGACACAAAGGTGATGGTTGCACCAAACTCACCGAGAGAACGAGCAAAAGCCAGTACCGTACCAACAATAATTCCCGGTAAGGTCAGCGGTAACGTGATAGTAAAGAAAACGCGCCAGCGCCCGGCCCCCAGTGTTCTTGCGGCCTGTTCCAGTTTGACATCAACCCCTTCCAGCGCCAGACGAATTGCCCGCACCATCAGCGGAAACGACATGACGGCGGCAGCGAGAACCGCGCCGCGCCAGCTAAAGGCGAAGGTAATACCAAACCAGTCATACAGACGTTCACCGATAAATCCGCGCCGTCCCATCGAAACTAATAATAAGTAACCGACGACCACGGGCGGTAACACCAGCGGTAGATGCAGTACGCTGTCGAGCAGAGCTTTGCCCGGAAACGTGCAACGCACCAGTAACCAGGCAAAAAAGATCCCAAACGGCAGGCTAAACAGCACAGCCAGGGAAGAAACTTTCAGGCTTAATAAAACTGCCTGCCATTCTGGATCGGTCAGTATCATTACTTGATTGTAAATCCGTAACGTTTAAAGATTTCCGCTGCCTGCGGTCCCTTCAGATAATCATAAAATGCTTTCACTGTCGCATTGTTATGCCCTTCCACAACAGCAACCGGATATTCCACTTTTTTATGTGAATCTTCCGGGAAGGTGGCAACCACTTTTACCCCTTTGCTGGCAACTGCGTCAGAACCGTAGACAATGCCCAGAGGCGCTTCGTTACGTTCGACCAGCGCCAGCGCCCCACGAACATCTTCCGCTGGGGCCAGTTTCGGAGAGAGCGTATCCCATGCGCCCAGTTTTTGCAGTGCTTCTTTTGCATAAATGCCAGCGGGAACATGTTCCGGATCGCCAACCGCCAGGCGACCGCCATTCAGCAGTGAAGTCCAGTTGGTTTTGCTGTCGATGGTGAAATCTTTCTGCACGCTGGCTTTCGGTGCTACAACGACCAGGCTATTGCCGAGCAGTGTCTGACGCGTAGCTGTATCGATCGCTTTTTTATCAACCGCATAATCCATCCATTTCTGATCGGCAGAAATAAACAGATCCGCAGGCGCACCCGCTTCAATCTGACGGGCGAGAGTAGATGACGAAGCGAAAGAAGAAACCACATCCACGCCTTTCTCTTTTTTAAACTGCGTAGCAATGTCCTGCATTGCGTTAGTCAGTGATGCGGCGGCGAACACCGTGATTTTCCCTTCATCTGCCAGTGCATTGCCAGCAACAGCGAAAGAGAGTGCCGCCCCGGCAAACAAGTTCAACCATTTACGAGCCATTGGTAACCCCTTAATGTAACGTTATGTAGGCGACAATATAACGACTAACTCGGAATTTTCCCAGCAGTTATTGCTAACCTTTGTGAGGTAGATAAGAAAAAATATCGGCAGGAAAAGCAGGAAGTTGAGAAAAAGAAAATGCCCGACTAAGCGGGCATTCAGGGAATCAATGATTTTGTCCGGGCTGGTCTTTTTTACCAACACCAGAAAAGATGTTGAATACTTCACCAAGACCGTAAATCAGACCCAGGATGATGGCCATCACGACAGGTACCATGATTACGGCGAATACCAGACTTTTTAATAACTCTAACATGGTCAACTCCAGATATAGTCATGAGACTATTCTAACCGCTAAGCACAGAAAAGCACTCCCCTTTTGTGCGGTCAGCTTTGCGTGGCGTTCGTTTTCCGTCACAATAAGACTTTTGCCAGGACATTGTTATGCAGGCCGAAATCCTTCTCACCCTTAAGCTCCAACAAAAATTATTCGCCGACCCGCGCCGCATTTCGCTACTAAAACACATTGCGCTTTCCGGTTCCATTAGCCAGGGAGCGAAAGATGCCGGTATTAGCTATAAAAGCGCCTGGGATGCCATTAACGAGATGAATCAGTTAAGTGAGCATATTCTGGTCGAGCGCGCAACAGGCGGTAAAGGTGGCGGCGGCGCAGTACTGACCCGCTATGGTCAGCGACTGATTCAGCTCTATGACTTACTGGCGCAAATCCAGCAAAAAGCCTTTGATGTGTTAAGTGACGATGACGCCCTGCCGCTGAACAGCCTGCTGGCCGCGATCTCACGTTTTTCACTGCAAACCAGCGCCCGTAACCAGTGGTTCGGTACCATCACCGCCCGCGATCATGATGACGTTCAACAGCATGTTGATGTCTTACTGGCTGACGGAAAAACACGCCTGAAAGTCGCAATTACCGCACAAAGCGGCGCGCGTCTGGGGCTGGATGAAGGCAAAGAAGTGTTGATATTGCTAAAAGCGCCGTGGGTAGGTATTACTCAGGACGAGGCGGTCGCGCAAAACGCTGACAACCAATTACCGGGTATTATTAGTCATATTGAGCGCGGCGCAGAGCAGTGCGAAGTATTAATGGCGCTACCCGACGGGCAAACACTGTGCGCCACAGTGCCGGTAAATGAAGCGACTTCTCTTCAGCAAGGACAGAATGTCACGGCCTACTTTAATGCCGACAGCGTGATTATCGCCACGCTGTGCTAAGCGTGTTGACAATTTGTTATGAAACACGTATCCCTGTCAGTAATCGCTGCACAAAGTGGGATATAAAATGTCATCGTTGCAAATTTTGCAAGGCACGTTTCGTCTTAGCGACACAAAAACGCTGCAATTGCCTCAGCTAACGTTAAACGCGGGTGATAGTTGGGCGTTTGTCGGTTCGAATGGAAGCGGGAAATCGGCCCTGGCCCGCGCGCTGGCGGGGGAACTTCCGCTTTTGAAAGGTGAACGGCAAAGCCAGTTTTCCCACATCACTCGTCTCTCCTTCGAGCAATTGCAAAAACTCGTCAGCGACGAATGGCAGCGGAATAACACCGATATGCTCGGCCCTGGCGAAGATGACACCGGACGCACTACGGCTGAGATCATTCAGGATGAAGTAAAGGATGCACCGCGTTGCATGCAACTGGCGCAGCAGTTCGGTATTACCGCCCTCCTCGACCGACGCTTTAAATACCTTTCCACTGGCGAGACGCGAAAAACCCTGCTGTGTCAGGCGCTGATGTCGGAGCCTGACTTGTTGATTCTTGATGAGCCGTTCGATGGCCTGGATGTTGCCTCACGTCAGCAGCTGGCTGAGCGACTCGCCTCGTTACATCAGTCCGGTATTACTCTGGTACTGGTGCTCAATCGCTTCGATGAGATCCCGGAGTTTGTCCAGTTTGCTGGCGTGCTGGCGGATTGCACGTTAGCGGAAACTGGCGCTAAAGAGGAACTGCTCCAACAAGCACTCGTCGCGCAACTGGCGCATAGTGAACAGCTTGAAGGTGTGCAACTGCCGGAGCCGGATGAACCTTCAGCACGTCACGCCTTACCCGCCAACGAACCGCGCATTGTGCTGAACAATGGCGTGGTTTCTTATAACGATCGCCCCATTCTTAATAACCTTAGCTGGCAGGTGAATCCAGGCGAACACTGGCAAATTGTCGGGCCAAATGGTGCAGGAAAATCGACGTTATTAAGCCTGGTTACTGGCGATCATCCGCAAGGTTACAGCAACGATTTGACGCTTTTCGGACGACGTCGCGGCAGCGGCGAAACCATCTGGGATATCAAAAAGCATATCGGTTACGTCAGCAGTAGTTTGCATCTGGATTACCGGGTCAGCACTACCGTGCGTAATGTGATTCTTTCTGGCTATTTTGATTCGATTGGCATTTATCAGGCCGTTTCGGATCGCCAGCAAAAACTGGTGCAGCAGTGGCTGGATATTCTCGGCATTGATAAACGCACGGCTGACGCTCCGTTCCATAGTCTTTCCTGGGGACAGCAGCGTCTGGCGCTGATTGTCCGCGCACTGGTGAAACATCCGACGTTGCTTATTCTCGATGAACCACTACAGGGGCTTGATCCGCTGAATCGCCAGCTTATCCGCCGTTTTGTTGATGTGCTGATTAGCGAAGGTGAAACGCAATTGTTGTTTGTTTCGCACCACGCTGAAGATGCGCCTGCCTGTATTACCCATCGTCTTGAGTTCGTGCCGGACGGTGGACTCTATCGCTATGTGCTGACAAAAATATATTGAGTCGGTAGTGCTGACCTTGCCGGAGGCGGCCTTAGCGCCCTCTCCGGCCAACGGTTCGACGCATGCAGGCATGAAACCGCGTCTTTTTTCAGATAAAAAGCGCAATCATTCATAAACCCTCTGTTTTATAATCACTTAATCGCGCATAAAAAACGGCTAAATTCTTGTGTAAACGATTCCACTAATTTATTCCATGTCACACTTTTCGCATCTTTGTTATGCTATGGTTATTTCATACCATAAGCCTAATGGAGCGAATTATGAGAGTTCTGGTTACCGGTGGTAGCGGTTACATTGGAAGTCATACCTGTGTGCAATTACTGCAAAACGGTCATGATGTCATCATTCTTGATAACCTCTGTAACAGTAAGCGCAGCGTACTGCCTGTTATCGAGCGTTTAGGCGGCAAACATCCAACGTTTGTTGAAGGCGATATTCGTAACGAAGCGTTGATGACCGAGATCCTGCACGATCACGCTATCGACACCGTGATCCACTTCGCCGGGCTGAAAGCCGTGGGCGAATCGGTACAAAAACCGCTGGAATATTACGACAACAATGTCAACGGCACTCTGCGCCTGATTAGCGCCATGCGCGCCGCTAACGTCAAAAACTTTATTTTTAGCTCCTCCGCCACCGTTTATGGCGATCAGCCCAAAATTCCATACGTTGAAAGCTTCCCGACCGGCACACCGCAAAGCCCTTACGGCAAAAGCAAGCTGATGGTGGAACAGATCCTCACCGATCTGCAAAAAGCCCAGCCGGACTGGAGCATTGCCCTGCTGCGCTACTTCAACCCGGTTGGCGCGCATCCGTCGGGCGATATGGGCGAAGATCCGCAAGGCATTCCGAATAACCTGATGCCATACATCGCCCAGGTTGCTGTAGGCCGTCGCGACTCGCTGGCGATTTTTGGTAACGATTATCCGACCGAAGATGGTACTGGCGTACGCGATTACATCCACGTAATGGATCTGGCAGACGGTCACGTCGTGGCGATGGAAAAACTGGCGAACAAGCCAGGCGTACACATCTACAACCTCGGCGCTGGCGTAGGCAACAGCGTGCTGGACGTGGTTAATGCCTTCAGCAAAGCCTGCGGCAAACCGGTTAATTATCATTTTGCACCGCGTCGCGAGGGCGACCTTCCGGCCTACTGGGCGGAAGCCAGCAAAGCCGACCGTGAACTGAACTGGCGCGTAACGCGCACACTCGATGAAATGGCGCAGGACACCTGGCACTGGCAGTCACGCCATCCACAGGGATATCCCGATTAAGGAACGACCATGACGCAATTTAATCCCGTTGATCATCCACATCGCCGCTACAACCCGCTCACCGGGCAATGGATTCTGGTTTCACCGCACCGCGCTAAGCGCCCCTGGCAGGGGGCGCAGGAAACGCCAGCCAAACAGGTGTTACCTGCGCACGATCCAGATTGCTTCCTCTGCGCAGGTAATGTGCGGGTGACAGGCGATAAAAACCCCGATTACACCGGGACTTACGTTTTCACTAATGACTTTGCGGCTTTGATGTCTGACACGCCAGATGCGCCAGAAAGTCACGATCCGCTGATGCGTTGCCAGAGCGCGCGCGGCACCAGCCGGGTGATCTGCTTTTCACCGGATCACAGTAAAACGCTGCCAGAGCTCAGCGTTGCAGCATTGACGGAAATCGTCAAAACCTGGCAGGAGCAAACCGCAGAACTGGGGAAAACGTACCCATGGGTGCAGGTTTTTGAAAACAAAGGCGCGGCGATGGGCTGCTCTAACCCGCATCCGCACGGTCAGATTTGGGCAAATAGCTTCCTGCCTAACGAAGCTGAGCGCGAAGACCGCCTGCAAAAAGAATATTTTGCCGAACAGAAATCACCAATGCTGGTGGATTATGTTCAGCGCGAGCTGGCAGACGGTAGCCGTACCGTTGTCGAAACCGAACACTGGTTAGCCGTCGTGCCTTACTGGGCTGCCTGGCCGTTCGAAACGCTACTGCTGCCCAAAGCCCACGTTTTACGGATCACCGATTTGACCGACGCCCAGCGCAGCGATCTGGCGCTGGCGTTGAAAAAGCTGACCAGTCGTTATGACAACCTCTTCCAGTGCTCCTTCCCCTACTCTATGGGCTGGCACGGCGCGCCATTTAATGGCGAAGAGAATCAACACTGGCAGCTGCACGCGCACTTTTATCCGCCTCTGCTGCGCTCCGCCACCGTACGTAAATTTATGGTTGGTTATGAAATGCTGGCAGAGACCCAGCGAGACCTGACCGCAGAACAGGCAGCAGAGCGTTTGCGCGCAGTCAGCGATATCCATTTTCGCGAATCCGGAGTGTAAGAAATGAGTCTGAAAGAAAAAACACAATCTCTGTTTGCCAACGCATTTGGCTACCCTGCCACTCACACCATTCAGGCGCCTGGCCGCGTGAATTTGATTGGTGAACACACCGACTACAACGACGGTTTCGTTCTGCCCTGCGCGATTGATTATCAAACCGTGATCAGTTGTGCACCACGCGATGACCGTAAAGTTCGCGTGATGGCAGCCGATTATGAAAATCAGCTCGACGAGTTTTCCCTCGATGCGCCCATTGTCGCACATGAAAACTATCAATGGGCTAACTACGTTCGTGGCGTGGTGAAACATCTGCAACTGCGTAACAACAGCTTCGGCGGCGTGGACATGGTGATCAGCGGCAATGTGCCGCAGGGTGCCGGGTTAAGTTCTTCCGCTTCACTGGAAGTCGCGGTCGGAACCGTATTGCAGCAGCTTTATCATCTGCCGCTGGACGGCGCACAAATCGCGCTTAACGGTCAGGAAGCAGAAAACCAGTTTGTAGGCTGTAACTGCGGGATCATGGATCAGCTAATTTCCGCGCTCGGCAAGAAAGATCATGCCTTGCTGATCGATTGCCGCTCACTGGGGACCAAAGCAGTTTCCATGCCCAAAGGTGTGGCTGTCGTCATCATCAACAGTAACTTCAAACGTACCCTGGTTGGCAGCGAATACAACACCCGTCGTGAACAGTGCGAAACCGGTGCGCGTTTCTTCCAGCAGCCAGCCCTGCGTGATGTCACCATTGAAGAGTTCAACGCTGTTGCGCATGAACTGGACCCGATCGTGGCAAAACGCGTGCGTCATATACTGACTGAAAACGCCCGCACCGTTGAAGCTGCCAGCGCGCTGGAGCAAGGCGACCTGAAACGTATGGGCGAGTTGATGGCGGAGTCTCATGCCTCTATGCGCGATGATTTCGAAATCACCGTGCCGCAAATTGACACTCTGGTAGAAATCGTCAAAGCTGTGATTGGCGACAAAGGTGGCGTACGCATGACCGGCGGCGGATTTGGCGGCTGTATCGTCGCGCTGATCCCGGAAGAGCTGGTGCCTGCCGTACAGCAAGCTGTCGCTGAACAATATGAAGCAAAAACAGGTATTAAAGAGACTTTTTACGTTTGTAAACCATCACAAGGAGCAGGACAGTGCTGAACGAAACTCCCGCACTGGCACCCGATGGTCAGCCGTACCGACTGTTAACTTTGCGTAACAACGCAGGGATGGTAGTCACGCTGATGGACTGGGGTGCGACTTTACTTTCCGCCCGTATTCCGCTTTCCGATGGCAGCGTCCGCGAGGCGCTGCTCGGCTGTGCCAGCCCGGAATGCTATCAGGATCAGGCCGCGTTTCTGGGGGCCTCTATTGGTCGTTATGCCAACCGTATCGCCAATAGCCGTTATACCTTTGACGGTGAAACCGTGACGCTTTCGCCAAGTCAGGGCGTTAACCAGCTGCACGGCGGGCCGGAAGGGTTCGACAAACGTCGCTGGCAGATTGTGAACCAGAACGATCGTCAGGTGCTGTTTGCCCTGAGTTCAGATGATGGTGATCAGGGCTTCCCGGGTAATCTCGGCGCGACGGTGCAATATCGTCTGACCGACGATAACCGTATCTCCATTACTTATCGCGCCACAGTTGATAAACCTTGCCCGGTGAATATGACTAATCACGTCTATTTCAATCTTGACGGCGAGCAGTCTGACGTGCGCAATCACAAGTTGCAGATTCTGGCGGACGAATATCTGCCGGTTGATGAAGGCGGCATTCCGCACGACGGCCTGAAATCTGTCGCCGGAACGTCTTTTGATTTCCGCAGCGCCAAAATCATCGCCAGTGAGTTTCTTGCCGACGACGATCAGCGCAAAGTGAAAGGTTACGATCACGCATTCTTGTTACAGGCCAAAGGCGATGGCAAGAAAGTGGCGGCGCATGTCTGGTCAGCAGATGAAAAATTGCAGCTGAAGGTCTACACCACCGCTCCGGCTCTGCAATTCTACTCCGGCAACTTCCTCGGCGGCACACCGTCGCGGGGAACCGAACCTTACGCCGACTGGCAAGGGCTGGCTCTGGAAAGCGAGTTTCTACCGGACAGCCCGAACCACCCTGAATGGCCGCAACCGGACTGCTTCCTGCGTCCTGGCGAAGAGTATTCCAGCCTGACGGAATATCAGTTTATTGCTGAGTAATGTTACGCCCTCGTCATGAGGGCTTTATCTCATATTGTTCAAATCACCAGCAAACACCGACATATTTGCAACTCAATATTCACAACAACCTTACACTGCGCCACTATTTTCGCTATGGTTATGCGTAAGCATTGCTGTTGCTTCGTCGCGGCAATATAATGAGAATTATTATCATTAAAAGATGATTTGAGGAGTAAGTATATGGCTGTAACTAAGCTGGTTCTGGTTCGTCATGGCGAAAGTCAGTGGAACAAAGAAAACCGTTTCACCGGTTGGTACGACGTGGATCTGTCTGAGAAAGGCGTAAGCGAAGCAAAAGCAGCAGGTAAGCTGCTGAAAGAGGAAGGTTACAGCTTTGACTTTGCTTACACTTCTGTGCTGAAACGCGCTATCCATACCCTGTGGAATGTGCTGGACGAACTGGATCAGGCATGGCTGCCCGTTGAGAAATCCTGGAAACTGAACGAACGTCACTACGGTGCGTTGCAGGGTCTGAACAAAGCGGAAACTGCTGAAAAGTATGGCGACGAGCAGGTGAAACAGTGGCGTCGTGGTTTTGCAGTGACTCCGCCGGAACTGACTAAAGATGATGAGCGTTATCCGGGTCACGATCCGCGTTACGCGAAACTGAGCGAGAAAGAACTGCCGCTGACGGAAAGCCTGGCGCTGACCATTGACCGCGTGATCCCTTACTGGAATGAAACTATTCTGCCGCGTATGAAGAGCGGTGAGCGCGTGATCATCGCTGCACACGGTAACTCTTTACGTGCGCTGGTGAAATATCTTGATAACATGAGCGAAGAAGAGATTCTTGAGCTTAATATCCCGACTGGCGTGCCGCTGGTGTATGAGTTCGACGAGAATTTCAAACCGCTGAAACGCTATTATCTGGGTAATGCTGACGAGATCGCAGCGAAAGCAGCGGCGGTTGCAAACCAGGGTAAAGCGAAGTAAACGTCATTCGTTTAAAATGAGAAAGCCGACTGCAAGTGAGTCGGCTTTTTTGTTGCTAACAATGGAGCACATTGCCTGATGCGACGCTGCGCGACTTATCAGGCCTGTGGTGATTCATCGGATACGCCACTCTGACGGCGCATCCGACAATTAAACCTTACCCGCGACGCGCTTTTACTGCATTCGCCAGTTGACGTAACAGAGCATCGGTATCTTCCCAGCCGATGCAGGCATCGGTGATGCTCTTACCGTAGGCCAGCGGCTCCCCGCTCTCGAGGCTCTGATTGCCTTCCACCAGATGGCTTTCCACCATCACGCCAATAATGGCCTTTTCGCCACCGGCAATCTGCTGGCAAACGTCAGCACAAACATCCATCTGCTTTTTGAATTGTTTGGACGAGTTAGCATGGCTGAAATCGATCATCACCTGTGCTGGCAGGCCTGCTTTGTTCAGCCCTTCTTTCACTTCAGCAACGTGCTTCGCGCTGTAGTTAGGCTCTTTACCGCCGCGCAGAATGATATGGCAATCGCCGTTACCGCTGGTATTCACAATCGCCGAATGCCCCCATTTCGTTACGGACAGGAAGCAGTGCGGCGCACCGGCGGCATTAATGGCATCGATAGCCACTTTAATCGTACCGTCGGTGCCATTTTTGAAGCCGACCGGACAAGAAAGCCCTGATGCCAGTTCGCGGTGCACCTGCGATTCGGTGGTACGTGCGCCAATTGCGCCCCAGCTCATCAGGTCAGCGAGATATTGTGGGGTGATCATATCGAGAAACTCACCTGCCGCTGGCAGACCGCTGTCGTTAATATCAAGCAGCAATTTACGGGCTATACGCAGACCGTCGTTGATCTGGAAGCTATTATCCATATGCGGATCGTTAATCAGCCCTTTCCAGCCCACCGTGGTACGCGGCTTTTCAAAATAGACGCGCATTACGATTTCCAGCTCATCTTTCAGCTCTTCACGCAGCGCCAGCAAGCGAGTGGCATACTCTTTTGCCGCGACAGGATCATGAATTGAGCATGGGCCAATCACAACCAACAGGCGATCATCATTACCTTTCAGGATCTTATGGATCGCTTTTCGGGCATGGGCAACCGTATTCGCGGCATTTTCAGTAGCGGGGAATTTTTCCAGCAATGCGACAGGAGGAAGTAACTCTTTGATTTCTTTGATGCGTAAATCGTCGTTCTGATAATTCATGTCTGTTCCAGTGTTGCCATACTTATCTTAGTGAATGCAATACTTCCAATCTATATCTTCCGTCAGAATGTGTAAACGGGGTTTTACACTATGAACGGATTAATCCTGGAATTAGCAAGAAAAACGCCAGATTGTCGCGAAAAACGAGATCTCTCCTACAATTTCTAACTGTAACTCCTTTGTTTGTTAATTATTTCAAGATTCTCTGCTGCGTTTCATAACCTGGCTGAAATCTTAAACCAATGCCTTATATTCACCTGCAAATGCACTGTTGGAAGAGGTTATCCGACATAACGACCATAACAGGAGCATCCTATGAAAATGACAAAACTGGCCACATTATTTCTGACTGCCACTCTAAGCCTTGCCAGCGGTGCCGCACTGGCTGCCGATAGCGGAGCGCAAACTAATAACGGCCAGGCAAACGCCGCAGCTGATGCGGGCCAGGTAGCCCCTGACGCCCGTGAAAATGTCGCGCCAAATAACGTCGACAATAACGGGGTAAATACCGGTTCTGGCGGCACAATGCTGCATTCGGATGGTTCTTCAATGAACAATGACGAAATGACCAAAGATGAAGAGCACAAGAACACCATGTGCAAAGATGGTCGCTGTCCGGATATCAATAAAAAGGTACAAACCGGTGATGGCATCAATAATGATGTCGATACCAAAACCGACGGTACCACGCAGTAACCCTGCAAAATAGCCAATAATGGGAGAGCGGAGTCTCTCCCTTTTAATTTTTCACTTCTAAAAGCAGTATGATGTCATAAAGTTAAGTGAGAATAATTAAGGGATGACTCGTCATGGCGCACTCACACTCACACACGTCCTCACACCTGCCAGAAGATAATAATGCTCGTCGCTTGTTGTATGCTTTCGGCGTGACTGCCGGGTTTATGCTGGTAGAAGTCGTTGGTGGTTTTCTTTCTGGTTCTCTGGCATTGCTGGCCGATGCGGGTCATATGTTGACCGATACTGCCGCCCTGCTTTTCGCCCTACTCGCCGTGCAATTTTCACGTCGTCCTCCCACCATTCGCCACACTTTCGGTTGGCTAAGACTGACCACGCTCGCGGCGTTTGTGAATGCCATAGCCCTCGTGGTAATTACCATTTTGATTGTCTGGGAGGCGATAGAACGCTTCCGCACGCCGCGTCCGGTCGAGGGCGGCATGATGATGGCAATTGCCGTGGCTGGGTTGCTGGCAAATATACTTTCTTTCTGGTTACTTCATCACGGCAGCGAAGAGAAAAACCTCAACGTACGAGCAGCGGCACTGCATGTGCTCGGGGACCTGCTGGGTTCGGTTGGGGCTATTATTGCCGCGTTGATTATTATCTGGACTGGCTGGACACCTGCTGACCCCATTCTCTCGATACTGGTGTCGCTTCTGGTTCTGCGTAGCGCGTGGCGACTGTTGAAAGATAGCGTGAATGAATTACTTGAAGGTGCACCGGTATCGCTGGATATCGCTGAACTGAAGCGTCGTATGTGCCGGGAAATCCCGGAAGTCCGCAATGTGCACCATGTACATGTATGGATGGTAGGCGAGAAGCCGGTGATGACGTTGCATGTGCAGGTGATCCCGCCACACGATCACGATGCCTTGTTGGATCAGATCCAACACTACCTGATGGATCACTATCAGATTGAGCACGCCACCATTCAGATGGAATATCAACCTTGTCATGGGCCAGACTGCCACCTGAATGAAGGGGTGTCTGGCCATTCACATCATCACCATTAATGGGACAGCGCGCGTGAGCCTCTTTCACGTGCGCTGTTGATCCACATCCGGCTGCCGTTGAGCGCAATAAAGGTCAGGATGATGTACTCCAGAGACATGGCGTAAACGCCCTGAAGTGCAAAAATAACGACGCTAATCACGTTAATAATCACCCACAACAGCCAGTTTTCCACATACTTACGCGTCATCAGAATCATTGCCACGATAGATAACACCATCATGCATGAATCCCAGAACGGGAAAGCGTCCGGTTGCAGTTCAGGCATCACAACCTGTAATCCTAATGCTTGCATGATCATGACTGCCACGCGGGTCAAAAATGCAAACACCGGATTGATAAATACCGTCATCAGACCAATCGAAACAACGCAAACCGCCAACCAGCTGAGTGCCTTCGGCAATGGCAACCAGCGAATTTTCAACTCCGCCTCGTTCTGACTGGTTTGTCGCGACCACGCATACCAACCGTAAATATTCGCGGCAAAGAAAAACACCTGTAATAGCAGGCTGGCATACAGCTGAATCTGAAAGAAAATAATGCCAAACAAGGTGACGTTGATCAGGCCAAAGAAGTAGTTGCTGATCTTCTCCAGACTGGCAAGGCCAATACACAGCAACCCGGCGATCGTGCCTACCGCTTCGATCCATGAGAGATCATAACCGCCTGCCCCTATTGGTATATGTACCAGGATATTCTGCACACTAAAAAAATCCATCTTTCCCCCAAAGCGTAACGTTACGCCTTATTATTCGTTATCCACGTAGTGTAGCCGCAAAATCCAGCATACGATTGAGCGGCACCAGCGCCCTCTCTCGCAGCCTTTCATCAACATGAACCTCGTGATTGCTTCCTTCCTGTTCTAATGCCTCTGCGATGGCCTGAAGGCCATTCATGGCCATCCACGGACAATGCGCGCAGCTGCGGCAGGTTGCACCCTCACCTGCGGTTGGTGCTTCCAGTAACTCTTTATCTGGCACCGCCTGCTGCATTTTGTAGAAAATACCCCGATCGGTTGCCACAATAAGCCTCTGATGTGGCAATGTTTTCGCAGCAGCGATCAGTTGACTGGTGGAACCGACCGCATCCGCCATATCGACAATAGCTTGTGGTGATTCTGGATGCACCAGTATGGCAGCATCCGGGTATTCTTCTTGCAAGCGGGTTAACGCCTGAGTCTTAAATTCATCATGCACAATACAGGCACCCTGCCAGCATAGAATGTCTCCACCCGTCTGTTTTTGCACGTAACGCCCCAGATGTTTGTCGGGTGCCCAGATGATTTTTTCACCCAAACTATCAAGATGATCAATAAGTTCGACGGCAATGCTTGAAGTTACCACCCAATCTGCGCGCGCTTTTACCGCAGCAGAAGTGTTGGCGTAGACGACGACAGTACGATCGGGATGGGCATCGCAAAATGCGTTAAATTCTTCAACAGGGCAGCCGAGATCCAGTGAACATTCAGCCTGAAGTGTCGGCATCAGAATTGTTTTTTCCGGACTGAGAATTTTGGCGGTTTCTCCCATAAATCTCACCCCAGCGACTAACAAAGTAGAAGCGGGATGCTTTGCACCGAAGCGCGCCATTTCCAGAGAATCAGAAATACAGCCACCGGTTTCTTCTGCCAGTTGTTGAATTTCGGGATCGGTATAGTAGTGGGCAACCATCACCGCATTACGTTCTTTTAGCAGACGTTTTATCTTCTCGCGGTAATACGCTTTTTCATCAATGCTTAACGGCGTCGGCTTCGGGGGGAAAGGATAAATCGCCGTGTCTGGATCAAACATTACGCTCATCTTACCATCTCGTTTTACAGGCTTAACGTTAAAACCGACATTAGCGTAATATTCGCTGTTATCGGTGTAATTTGTTTTATATGCTAAACAAGATAGTCGAATGGTGGGGAAAAGTCACTCGAATTACGCCTAATGTGCAGGATGCGTCATTTTACGCCTAATTCCACCGACATAGAGTTGCTTGCACAGTAAGCTCTGACGATGTCATCAGGTTTACAAAGTGAAATTGAGGATGCCTGAATAGCAAAAAAGCGCCTTTAGGGCGCTTTTTTACATTGGTGGGTCGTGCAGGATGACTCGCTTCGCTCGCCCTTCGGGCCGTCGCCGCGAGCGGCTCCGTTGTTTCGCTGCGCTCAACTCAAACCTGCTGCAGGTTCGAATCTTTGAGTATCGCAGATAGCAAAAAAGCGCCTTTAGGGCGCTTTTTTACATTGGTGGGTCGTGCAGGATTCGAACCTGCGACCAATTGATTAAAAGTCAACTGCTCTACCAACTGAGCTAACGACCCCTTGCGGGATTATGCTGCCTTAATCATTCAGGATGGTGGGTCGTGCAGGATGACTCGACTTCGTCTCGCCCTTCGGGCCGTTGCTAACGCAACGTTATCCTTCACGTTCTCTACCAGTAACCACCTTTAAATTGGTGGGTCGTGCAGGATTCGAACCTGCGACCAATTGATTAAAAGTCAACTGCTCTACCAACTGAGCTAACGACCCATACGGGTGTTACCTGAAAGATTTTTACTCGGGGCCAATCTTTAAGATTGGTGGGTCGTGCAGGATGACTCGCTTCGCTCGCCCTACGGGCCGTTGCTGGCGCAACGTTATCCTTCACGCTTAACATCTGAGTTTGATGTTAAAACTGGTGGGTCGTGCAGGATTCGAACCTGCGACCAATTGATTAAAAGTCAACTGCTCTACCAACTGAGCTAACGACCCGAAGTGGTGGGTGATGACGGGATCGAACCGCCGACCCCCTCCTTGTAAGGGAGGTGCTCTCCCAGCTGAGCTAATCACCCGATACTGCGCTGGATACTACAAACTACTTCCACCGAACCCACCGTCATTAGTGGTGGGTCGTGCAGGATGACTCGCTTCGCTCGCCCTACGGGCCGTTGCTGACGCAACGTTATCCTACACGCTTAACATCTGTCTTCGATGTTAAAACTGGTGGGTCGTGCAGGATTCGAACCTGCGACCAATTGATTAAAAGTCAACTGCTCTACCAACTGAGCTAACGACCCGAAGTGGTGGGTGATGACGGGATCGAACCGCCGACCCCCTCCTTGTAAGGGAGGTGCTCTCCCAGCTGAGCTAATCACCCGATACTACGCTGGATACTACAACTAACTATGTTAGTGGTGGGTCGTGCAGGATGACTCGACTTCGTCTCGCCCTTCGGGCCGTTGCTCATGCAACGTTATCCTTCACGTTTTACTACCGCTTCCACCTTAGCGATTGGTGGGTCGTGCAGGATTCGAACCTGCGACCAATTGATTAAAAGTCAACTGCTCTACCAACTGAGCTAACGACCCACTTTTTCGTTGCTTTCGGTTTGTTTGATATCCCGTGGCAACGGCGGCATATATTACTGATTTCAGACTTGAGCGCAACAAAAATTTCGATGTAGATCACTCAACTGCTTATGATTCGCACGACACGACCAGAAATAATGCGACTTCTGGTCGTGTGTTATGCATTACATCGCGTTCAGACGTTTTTGTGCCTGTTTAGCGCCATCAGTACCAGGGTATTTACTGATAACCTGCTGGTATACGGCTTTCGCTTTTGCGGTGTCACCTTTGTCCTGCATGATGACGCCGACTTTAAACATCGCATCTGCAGCCTTTGGTGACTTCGGATAGTTTTTCACTACCGAAGCAAAATAGTACGCCGCATCATCTTTTTTCCCCTTGTTGTAGTTTAACTGCCCCAGCCAATAATTGGCGTTTGGCAGGTAAGTTGAATCAGGGTAATTTTTGATGAAATTCTGAAATGCCACCATTGCGTCATCCTGGCGGGATTTATCCTGCACCAGCGCAATAGCTGCATTGTAATCCGTGTTTGCATTACCGCTTTTCACCGGCGCGCCAGCATTCGCAGTACCAGCATCAGCTGTCGGCGTCGTTGATGCCGCCGCACCGCTTTGATCGCCGCTGGTTGATTGCGCCGCTGCACCACCGCTGCTGAGGCTGTCGATCTGCAACAGGATCTGCTTTTGCCGCTCCACGACCTGATTCAGTTGATACTGATTTTCCTGAATCTGACCACGCAGGGAATCAATATCGGATTGATTATCAGAAAGTTGTTGCTGGAGTTGGGTTAAAAGCTGGCTGTGAGCATTAGAAATACGCTCAAGTTGAGTGACGCGGTCTTCGACCGAGCCTGAGCCGACACTACTGATTGGTGCCTGAGCAAAAGCGGCCCAGGGGGCCGCTATACCAACCAGTAACGACAGACTCAATAGTTGATGTCTGAAGTTACTGCTCATGCAATTCTCTTAGTAAACCAGTACCGCACGACGGTTTTTGGAGTATGCCGCTTCGTCATGACCCAGTACTGCAGGTTTTTCTTTACCGTAAGAAACGATGGAGATCTGGTCTGCAGAAACGCCTTTACCCTGCAGGTACATCTTAACGGCGTTCGCACGACGTTCACCCAGGGAGATGTTGTATTCCGGAGTACCACGTTCGTCCGCGTGACCTTCTACGGTGACTTTGTAAGACGGGTTGCTACGCAGGAAGTTTGCATGTGCATCCAGCATTTGAGCGAAGTCAGAACGGATATCGTACTTGTCCAGATCGAAGTAAACGATGTTGTTCTGCTGCAGCTGTTGCATTTGCAGACGAGCCTGCTCTTCGGAAGACATGTTGCCGTTGCCGCCGTTCGCATCCATACCAGTGCCGGCACCCAGCATGCCTTCGCTGCCGTCATTGCTGGCGTTCTTGTTGGAAGAACATGCCGCAATTGCCATAACAGGCAGAGCAATCATCAGCCCTTTCAGCACTTTGTTCAGTTGCATTTCAATGATTCCTTTACTATTCAATTAATTATTATCACAGATACGGCGACCAGGCAGGGGATTTGACCTGTCCATCAGTTGCCGGAAGACGCGCTTTGAAACGCCCATCGGTAGAAACCAAATTCAGCACGGATCCCATCCCCTGAGAAGAGCTGTAGATTACCATAGTGCCGTTAGGTGCCAGACTTGGCGTTTCATCCAGGAACGTGGACGACAGAACTTGTACGCCTCCCGTTGCCAGATCTTGTTTGGCAATGTGCTGCTGCCCACCATTGGAGCTGACCATTACCATAAATTTACCGTCGCTGCTGACATCCGCATCCTGGTTCTGCGAACCTTCCCAGGTAATACGTTGTGGCGCACCGCCGTTGATATTCACTTTATAAACCTGCGGACGACCGGCCTGGTCAGAAGTAAATGCCAGGTTCTGGCTATCCGGGAACCAGGTCGGTTCGGTATTGTTACTGCGACCATCAGTCACCTGGCGGATCTGACCAGAAGCCAAATCCATTACGTACAGGTTCAGACTACCGGTTTTCGACAAGGCGAATGCCAGTTTGCTGCCGTCTGGCGAGAATGCAGGTGCACCGTTGTGACGCGGGAATGAAGCCACCTGACGTACAGCGCCATTTGCCAGCGTCTGAATAACCAGCGCGGAACGACCGCTTTCGAAGGTCACATAAGCCAGTTTAGAACCGTCTGGTGACCACGCCGGAGACATCAGCGGCTGCGGTGAACGGTGAACGACAAACTGGTTGTAACCGTCATAGTCAGATACGAGCAGTTCATACGGGAACTGACCGCCGTTGGTCTGAACAACGTAGGCAATACGAGTACGGAACGCACCTTTAATGCCGGTCAGTTTTTCAAACACTTCATCACTGGCGGTATGACCAGCATAACGCAGCCACTGCTTGTTCACTTTGTACGAGTTCTGAGCAAGTACAGTACCCGGTGCGCCGCCAGTGTCAACAAGTTGATAAGCAACATTGTAAGAACCATCCGGATTCGGAGTGACCTGACCGACAACTACAGCGTCAATGCCCAGTGCGGACCATGCAGCTGGTTGTACTTCCTGCGCACTACCCGGCTGCTGTGGCAGACGAGCGCGATCTAACGGATTAAATTTACCGCTGTTACGCAAGTCAGCAGCAACGATGCCGCCAATATCTTCAGGTGCCGCACCAGGCCCCGCCCACTGGAAAGGAACAACACCAATAGGACGACCGGAATCTACACCGCTGTCGATCACAATGCGGACTTCAGCATGCAGAACTGATGCCCACAGTATGAGAAAACCAAATGCTACTCGTAATGCCTGCTTCATCATATCTCCCTTATCTGGACCGATGGCCCACGATAATTTAGCAGAATGTTAACAAACTAAAATACACAAAACTACCAGAACCCCGTGGCAACCGGTGCCTGATGTTGACCGTCCGAACAGTCAACATCGCGATTACGGTTTGAAGTCCAATGGCGCGTTTTTGAACACTTCATATACTGCCTGGCTTGGTGGTTTCGGGATCTTCGCAAGTTTAGCTGCTGCCAACGCAGCCTGACAAAGTGCGGGATCGCCACCTTCAGGTTTGATATCCAGTAACATACCATCGGGTGCCAGTTTTATGCGCAGCGTACAGGTTTTGCCTGCATAGGACGATGCGTCATAGAACTTACTTTCGATAGCAGATTTAATCTGCCCGGCATAGTTATTGATATCGGCCCCTGATGCGCCATTGTTTTTAGTATTACCACTCCCGGCAGGCGAAGCATTGTTCCCTTTCGCCCCTCCCCCCGTTTTCGGTGCATTCTTACCAGAGCTTAGCTCACCGAAAATATCATCTGCCTCTGCGGCCGCTTTTGCTGCAGCGGCTTTTTCAGCTGCAGCTTTTGCCGCTGCCGCTTTTTTGTCTGCGGCGGCTTTTTCTGCCGCTGCTTTCTTATCAGCTGCTGCCTTTTCAGCAGCCGCTTTTTCTGCTGCTTTTTTGTCGGCTGCAGCTTTCTCTGCTGCCGCTTTCTTATCAGCTGCAGCCTTTTCAGCAGCCGCTTTCTTCTCAGCTTCTGCTTTGGCTTTTTCAGCAGCTTCAGTTGCCGCTTTCTTTCTTGCTTCAGCTGCAGCTGCTTCTGCCGCTTCCGCTTTCTTCTTCAGTGCCGCAGCGGCTGCCTCGGCTTTTTTCTGCGCTTCGGCTGCGGCTTTGGCGGCTTCTGCTTCTGCTTTTTTCTTTGCGTCTGCAGCCGCTTTCTTCGCTGCTTCTTCCGCAGCTTTAGCATCTGCTTCGGCCTTCGCTTTAGCATCTGCCGCCGCTTTCGCTGCCGCCTCTTCAGCTTGCTTCTGCTTTAACTCGGCCTGTTTTGCGGCTTCTTCAGCCTGCTTTTTCTGCTCCTGAGCCGCTAACCGCTCTTTCTCAAGTTGCTTCAGGCGTTCCTGTTCAGCCGCTTGTTTCTCACGCAGTTCTTCAGCAGCCTGCTGTTCCTTCATCTTGCGCTGTTCATCAGAACGCTTCGCGCTTGATTCCTGGCTTTGCATGCGTTTGTACTGCTCAACTACCGCACCTGAATCAACCATGACAGCGTCGATGGACGAACCACCGCCGCCTCCGGCTGAAGCTTCTATATTCTCATCGAACGAACTCCAGATCAGCGCCGCAAATAAGATGACATGCAGCACTGCTGAAATAATTATCGCCCGCTTGAGCTTGTCGTTTTGTTCGGTTGCCTTTGACACTCTCGGTTTCCAAAAACTGTTCGCCTGTTACCCGCTCTCTTTCAAGCAAGGGAAACGCAGATGTTTAGATAGGCTGCGTCATTAAACCAACCGATTTCACACCCGCACTATGTAACAAGTTCAGTGCTTTAATTATTTCATCGTAAGGCACATCTTTTGCGCCACCGATCAGAAAGACCGTTTTCGGGTTGGCCTTGAAACGGCTGGACACTTCCGCCACCACCTGCTCTGGTGGTAAACGCTCCAGGCGATCTTTCTCAACCACCACGGTGTACTGACCAATACCAGACACTTCAACAATCACTGGCGGATTATCGTTACTGCTCACCGCCTGTGATTCAGTAGCGTCTGGCAGATCGACCTCCACGCTCTGGGTGATGATGGGCGCTGTCGCCATAAAGATCAGCAACAGCACCAGCAGTACGTCCAGCAACGGTACAATGTTGATTTCGGACTTGAGATCGCGACGACCTCGTCCACGCGCTCTGGCCATGGCTTACCCCTTGTTGCTCTCGCTAACGGTAAACGCCTGGCGGTGCAGAATCGCGGTAAACTCTTCCATAAAGTTGTCGTAATTCAGTTCCAGTTTGTTTACGCGCTGGTTGAGGCGGTTGTAGGCCATAACTGCCGGGATAGCGGCAAACAGACCAATTGCAGTCGCAATCAACGCTTCTGCGATACCGGGCGCAACCATTTGCAGTGTTGCTTGTTTTACCGCCCCGAGGGCGATAAAGGCGTGCATGATCCCCCAGACCGTACCAAACAGACCAATATACGGGCTGATGGAGCCAACCGTACCGAGGAACGGAATGTGCGTTTCCAGATTTTCAAGTTCACGGTTCATGGAGATACGCATAGCACGCGACGCCCCTTCCACTACGGCTTCCGGCGCATGGCTATTGGCACGATGCAGGCGCACAAACTCTTTGAACCCGCTGTAAAAGATTTGTTCCGAACCAGTCAGATTATCCCGTTTCCCCTGGCTCTCTTGATAGAGGCGAGAGAGTTCGATTCCAGACCAGAATTTATCTTCAAACGCTTCGGCTTCGCGCGCCGCTGCGTTAAGAATACGGGTCCGCTGGATAATAATGGCCCAAGATGCGATTGAAAAACCAATCAAAATCAACATGATAAGTTTAACCAGAAGGCTAGCCTTCAGGAACAAATCAAGGATATTCATGTCAGTCACTGCTTAAACTCCGCGACAATAGACTTGGGAAGCGCACGAGGCTTCATTTTGAGTGGGTCAACGCAAACAACCAGAACCTCTGCTTCATTCAGCAAAGTATTCTCGGCGTTGACAATACGTTGCGTGAAAACCAAAGAGGTGCCACGCATTGATGTTATTTCAGTCTGTATTTCGAGCATATCGTCGAGCCGCGCAGGTGCGTAATATTCCACCGTCATTTTACGTACCACAAAGGCAACGCGTTCAGCCATCAGCGCCTGCTGACTGAAGTGATGATGACGCAGCATCTCTGTGCGTGCTCTTTCATAAAAAGCGACGTAACTGGCGTGGTACACCACACCACCGGCATCGGTATCTTCATAGTAGACGCGAACCGGCCATCGAAACAGCGTTGTATTCACTTTACATCCCGGTAATGCAACAAAAGTTAGAGCTTTTAAACGCTGCTACTATACGCGCGCGATTGAGGTTTGGGAATGAGGGCAAGTTAAGGGAGCGTAAAAATTTATGGGCCTGGAGCGGCCCATAATTTTTTAAAGAGAATTCTGATTTAAAAGAAGAAGAAAATCAGCCCGACAATGAGAACAATATCGGCAAGCAATGGGCAAAAAATCCCTTGCCAAAGAACCTTCTGCGGACGAAAGCCCACGCCGTGAATCACACCAGCACAGACGGCCCACATCAGCAATAAACCATGCCAGATTTCCAGTTCACTGGTCTTCGCGGCAAAACGAGATGGGTCCCAAAACATACATCCTGCTAACAGAAGCGCCATCACGAAGGAAAGCGCCCGCAGGGGGCGCTTGTCCATTACCGCATACAAAGTCGCGATAATCTTACTCATCAGATGTCTTCTTGACCGGCTTTGCCTGATTCGACGTGTTCAAGCGCCAGCGCGGTGATTACCCCAAACGAACAGGCAAGAAGCGTTCCCAGAATCCATGCGAAATACCACATTTTTAGCTCCTTACTTAGTACAGAGAGTGGGTGTTACGTTCAATATCTTCTTTGGTGATACGACCGAACATTTTCCAGTAACACCAGGCGGTGTAGAGCAGAATGATCGGTACCAGAACCACCGCAACCCAGGTCATGACGTTAAGCGTCAGCTGGCTGGAAGTTGCATCCCACATTGTCAGACTTGCGTTCATCATGGTGCTGGACGGCATCACAAACGGGAACATTGCGATACCGGCTGTCAGGATGATGCAGGCCAGCGTCAGGGAGGAGAACACAAACGCCCACGCGGCTTTATCCATACGTGCAGTCAGGATGGTCAGCAGCGGCAGAACCACACCCAGTGCCGGAATAGCCCACAGAATTGGCGTGTTGTTGAAGTTAACCAGCCATGCGCCAGCTTCACGAACCACTTCTTTATTCAGTGGGTTAGAGGCTGCGTAATGGTCCATTGTCGATTTCACGACATAACCATCGATACCGTACATCACCCATACGCCAGCCAGTGCGAAACAGACCAGTGTCACCAGCGCAGCCACCTGAGCCGTTGCACGGGTACGCAGGTGCAGTTCGCCCACGGTACGCATTTGCAGATAGGTTGCGCCCTGAGTAATGATCATCCCTACGCTCACCACGCCTGCCAGCAGGCCGAACGGGTTAAGCAACTGGAAGAAGTTACCGGTGTAGTACAGACGCAGATATTCATCAACGTTGAACGGTACGCCCTGCAACAGGTTACCGAACGCTACACCAATTACCAGCGGCGGAACGAAGCTACCAATGAAGATGCCCCAGTCCCACATGTTACGCCAGCGGGTTTCTTCAATCTTGGAGCGGTAGTCAAAACCGACCGGACGGAAGAACAAAGACGCCAGCACGAGGATCATCGCCACATAGAAGCCGGAGAACGCAGCGGCATAGACCATCGGCCAGGCAGCAAAGAGTGCGCCGCCCGCGGTGATCAGCCAAACCTGGTTACCGTCCCAGTGTGGTGCAATGGAGTTAATCATAATTCGACGCTCGGTGTCGTTACGACCGAGGAAACGGGTGAGCATGCCCACCCCCATGTCGAAACCGTCAGTGACTGCAAAACCAATCAGCAGAACGCCAACCAGCAGCCACCAGATAAAACGCAATACTTCATAATCGATCATTTGACGACTCCTGTCTTAGCGTGCCGGCTGAGTAGTCGTGGAAGACTGCTCAAAGTGATAGCGACCGGTTTTCAGGCTGCTTGGGCCGAGGCGTGCAAACTTGAACATTAAGAACAATTCTGCCACCAGGAACAGGGTATACAGGCCGCAAATCAGCACCATTGAGAAGATGAGATCGCCTGCGGTCAGTGACGAGTTCGCCACAGCTGTCGGCAGCACTTCACCGATAGCCCACGGTTGGCGGCCATATTCAGCCACGAACCAGCCCGCTTCTACAGCAATCCACGGCAGCGGAATACCGTACAGCGCGGCGCGCAGAAGCCATTTTTTCTCGCCAATGCGGTTGCGGATGACACTCCAGAAAGAGAGCGCGATGATTGCCAGAAGCAGGAAGCCACACGCCACCATGATACGGAACGCAAAGTACAGCGGCGCTACACGCGGGATGGAGTCTTTGGTTGCCTGTTGAATCTGCGCTTCAGTCGCATCAGCCACGTTTGGCGTATAGCGTTTCAGCAGCAGACCGTAACCGAGGTCTTTCTTCATGCTATTGAACTGGTCACGAACCGCCTGGTCGGTAGAACCAGAACGCAGTTGTTCGAGCAGAGAGTACGCCTTCATCCCGTTACGAATGCGTTCTTCATGCTGCACCATCAGCTCTTTCAGGCCGATAACCGGGGTATCCACGGAACGCGTTGCAATGATGCCCAGTGCGTAAGGGATCTGAATCGCAAATTTGTTCGTCTCCTCTTCCTGATCAGGAATGCCGAACAGAGTAAAGGCAGCAGGCGCAGGTTGCGTTTCCCACTCGGCTTCAATAGCAGCCAGTTTGGTTTTCTGCACGTCGCCCATTTCGTAGCCGGATTCATCACCCAGAACAATAACAGACAGAACAGCAGCCATACCGAAGCTGGCAGCGATAGCAAAGGAGCGTTTAGCGAAGGCGAAGTCACGACCTTTCAGCATATACCATGCGCTGATACCGAGGATGAACATCGCGCCAGTCACATAACCAGACGCTACAGTGTGAACGAATTTCACCTGAGCAACCGGGTTAAGCACCAGCTCGGAGAAGCTCACCATCTCCATACGCATAGTTTCAAAGTTGAAATCGGACGCGATTGGGTTTTGCATCCAGCCGTTCGCAACCAGAATCCACAGTGCGGACAGGTTTGAACCGAGCGCCACCAGCCAGGTGACACACATATGCTGAACTTTACCCAGACGATCCCAACCGAAGAAGAACAGACCTACAAAGGTGGATTCGAGGAAGAAGGCCATCAGACCTTCGATTGCCAGCGGCGCACCGAAGATATCCCCTACATAGTGGGAATAGTAAGACCAGTTAGTCCCGAACTGGAACTCCATGGTCAGACCGGTAGCCACACCCAGAGCGAAGTTGATACCAAACAACTTGCCCCAGAACTTGGTCATATCTTTATAAATCTGTTTGCCGGAGAGGACGTAGACCGTTTCCATAATGGCCAGCAGGAACGCCATACCGAGCGTCAGTGGCACAAAAAGGAAGTGGTACATCGCGGTCAAGGCAAACTGTAAGCGCGACAGTTCGACTATATCTAACATCATGACTCCTTGCTCATCGCATGAAGACTCCGAGAGTGAACCCCGTTAGAAAGGGTCACACGCATGCCCCAATAGAAATTTGTTTGAACACTTTCATCATACCATGTGAATGCACACAAAAACGGCGTAAAGAAAGGTTGCAAACATGTTAATAAAAACTCAAATTGATCCCACGTATATATTACGCCGCAAAATCCTTACAATAAACAGGTTTTTGTTGAAGCAAATTTGCATTTTTCGACGGTGATCAATTTATAGCTAAATTACCGCCTTTCAGCCAATTTGATCGAGAACAATTTATCTCTTTTTGATGCCCATTTCCAAGACTTATACATTGATAAATATCAATTCCTACAAATTATGTTAATCATGTTTCAATAAGGTAACTTTAGTGACATTTATGTTTAAAATGTGTGAGTTATAAGGCTGAAATTAGTTTCGGTTGGCAATTAAAGATAAAAAGAGACGAAGCAAAAACAGCACGGTTGACCTTAATTCTTTTTTTGGTCACTGGCTAATACGACGCAGAGTTTCAGGATTACTAATAAAGGCATAAATCCACCCCGCCAATATTAACATTTAGTTAACTTATAATTATATTATAATTAACTCACCCAGGGTTATTATTTTGTTAAAAATAAAGCCACATATACGTGGCTTGAGAGTGAAGATAAACGCAAAATTACCTGATGCGCTACGCTTGCCAGTGTCTACATCATCTCTGCAATATATTGAATTTGCCTGCTTTTGTAGACCGAATAAAGCGTTCATGCCGTATCCGGCATGAACAAAGCGCCCTTTGTCAACAATCTGGCCGCGCATATGTGGCTTCGGTTTGATTGCTATTCAGGCAAGCCGGTAACTGAACGTCCGTGACTGGCCGGGTAAAAAAGGCCCCGATAGATTTGAACCTTGATTTTCCTCGGTGGTAATGTGTTCATCCATCATCGTTTCTGAGCAAGAAATCACCTCGCGACTGAAAGCAACAGTCGCATCACAGGTTGCTGATTCAGCCGGATTAAACAGCCGTAAAATCACTTCTTGTCGGTCTTCAGCTTTCTTAAGTGCGCTTATCAGGCATCCCACTGGGGGCATTTTCAACAAACTATAACTTTCCGGCACGTTGAATCCGGCTTTGTTGAGCTTCATCACATCCCATGGGATTTTGTTGTAACACTGTACTGGAGTCAGCCATGCTCGCGCCTGCTGAGCTACACCAGCGGCGGTTGGCGTACCGGTATAACTCAATAAACTTAGGCGACAAGAAAGCAGACCACGTAGTTGTGAGTCCGGGACTGGCATTTTAATTCCCGAAGGCCGCCCAGGCCTTAAAAGCAGATCTTCTTTGCCCAGTAAGCCCACGCCACGCAGCAACGTAATGGCAAAGGTTTTCTTCTCTTCACCGATGACTTCAAATTCACGTAACCCTTCGCTAAAGACAGCCATGCCGTTACGCCCTTCCTGTAAGGCAACATAGTTGAGCATATTCCATACCGGAACCGGCGCTTCTTTCCAGCCTTCTTGCTGCCAGTTGTTCATTGCACTGTCGTTCACGGGGCGCGTTAGCGAACCAAACTGCGTATCTGCCAGAACACTGTCGGTGTTAAAAGGTGTAGGGACCAGGACACGAAGGCGATGATCGTCAGCCTGGTTATCAAGATTGATATCCACATCAATACGCCTGCTGTTATGACTAAGAGTGACAACCAACACCACCCCTACTCTGCCAGTGGATTGCCGGGCGCTGCGTTCTGACAAATTGAGCGGCACTGCCATGTCATAGCGGATAACAGCCCTGCTCTGCCAGGCTTCATGAATAATATCGCATTGCGGTTTCGCGTTCGCTGCGGTAATTACCCACTCTTCTTTTGCGGGTGAATAGTCATATTCATCACCATCATCAGAGCTTTCTTCAATTTGCAATACCCGGTCATAGCGCACACCGCTGTCTTTATCTACCAGTTGCAGAGAACCATCCTCATTGAGCGCAATTTGCCAGAAAGCATTTTCCAGTATCCCTTCAGCGTCACTTTTTGCCGCAATTACGTTGCCAGGCTGATTCGCTTCGATATAAAGCGTGCGATAGCCCATAGAAGGGACAATCTGGTTGATCTGTATATCAAACTCCATAAAGGGATCGTAATTACCGTAATGAACTATTTGCCGATCGATTAGGCCTGGATCGATCTCACGGGCATGGCGAATAAAATACGGTACAGGCTGACCGCGATCGTCCCGCAAATTAAACTGGCTGGCGCGCAGCCGCACAGTGGTGTTGATAACTTCTTCACGCGGCCAGGGCATCAGGTTAAACAGGACGAGTTTGTCGGCGTCGCTCTGCGGCATGTTGTCGGCAATTTTGCGCATGTAGAAACGAATCAGATTATCCGCCATGTCTTCAGCCAGTTCGAAGCGGGCGACGATTTCGCGATGAACTTTGTCACTACAGCAGCAGCCGATACTGTCGTGGGCATGATTTTTTAAGATCTCTTTCCACATTTTCTCCAGCAAGCCGTGGTGGTATTCAAAACCCAACGTCCAGGCCAGTGTTGCCAGCGGTTCCAGCAGATTAACAATCTTATTTTCAATACGCGCGTGGGCAATTTTGATATCCATACGCGTAGAACCGATGGTGCGATGCACGCGCATATATTTGCCATCAATAAATTCCCCTTTCAGGGTTGCCAGATTATCTCGCTGCGCTTCGATCTTCTCAAATACCTCTTCAAAGCGGCTCATCACAAACTTACGTTGAGGGTAGATCTCACGTAGCTTATCCATCACTTCGAAGATATTTTGCTGCAATGGCATCTGGTCATGCCCATTCGGCAGCAAAATCTCTTTGGTTACAGACGCTTTTTCCAGCACGTCAAAATAACTGTCGAGGCGTTTACGTAATCCGTTTTCGTCGGCAGGTAAGTACTTACCGATGGCGTAGCCCAGCGGCAGCACCTGCGCCGTCACTTCGCTACCGTCACTGCTTTGCCACAAAAACTCGGTTTTATCAGTACCGTGGCGCTCCGAACATCCGCGCCAGAACATGGTGCGGGTAATGCCAAATCCATTGTAGATATGCGGCAGTTGCCCGGACATGCCAAAGGAATCTGGTAAATAACCTATTTTCATCGGCTCGCCAAACGCGAGGCAGTCACGCATTCCGTACATCAGATTACGGACGATGGATTCCGCAGAAACAATCGTGGTATCGGTCTGGGTATACCAGGGGCCGATAATCAACTTGCCGGCTTCTACCTGTTTCTTCACACGGTCTTTGTTTTCCGGTTTCACCGCGAAATAATCTTCGAGGATCGCCGTTTGCCCGTCGAGTACGTAATATTTGTATTCGTTGTCCTGTTCCAGTCGGCACAGGATCTCTTCCATATTATTGACCAGCAGAATACGTGACTCTTCGGTGGTGAAATACCACTCTCGATCCCAGTGCATATGCGGGGTGATGTGAACGCGAGATACTGCTTTCATCGTCGTTTCCTTTTTGTTTATGGCATTACGCCATCAGTCAGATAGTTGCCATGCTTAACCGCGTGACGCCGCCACATCAGGAGAATTGCAGTCGAGATTGCAGCCCCCACCAATGCCGCGCCAAACCAGCCAATTGCCGCCATAACACCGCCCGCGCCATTATCATGAAGTAAAAAGAGCGAGAAAATGCCGGCACCGGGTGTCGAAAGGCCGATATTCATCGCACCGACAATAGCGCCCGTTACCATAGAGCCCAGCACAAACGAACCAATAACCCGCAGCGGATCTTCAATCGCCATCGGGATCGCCCCTTCGGTAATACCTGCCAGCCCTAACAGCCAGGTGGATTTCCCGGTCTCAATTTCAAACTCTTTAAACAGGCGCGGTGCGAGCATCGTGGAAGCGGTTACGGTAAATGCCGAAACCATTTTGACGGAGGCGAAAATGGCATACGGGCCGTAAACGCCGTTCGCCATTGCGCCCAGGCAGAATGCATAAGCGGCTTTATTCACTGGCCCTCCAAGGTCAAAGGAACACATAAAACCGAGAATGGCACCCAGCAACAGCGCGTTACTTCCTGACAGACCGTTCAGCCAGGCGGTAAGCGAGTTATTGATCCAGGCGACAGGTTCCCCCACCACAAACAGCATCAGACTGCCCGCTCCCAACGTACCGAGCACCGGGTAGAGATAAAAAGTCAGGAATCCATTGAATTTACTGCTAAGACGCAAGTGATTTTTCACCCAGCGCATCAAGTAACCGGCTATCAATCCGCCAACGACCGCGCCGAGAAACCCGGAGCCGATCATGTTGGCGGCAAGTCCAGCCGCAAAGCCTGGCGCTAACGCCGGTTTATCTGCCAGAGAATAGGCGGTATAGGCCGCGAGCACCGGTACCATCAAAATTCCGAGCAGCCCGCCGCCCAGCTTGCGGTACATCCACAGCCAGGAGTTTTCTTCATTAAACAGATCTTGTAGCCCGAAGATTTGCGACAGTAATACCGCGACCGCCAGCACCGTGCCCCCCGCGACAATCAACGGTACGGCAAAAGAGATTCCGCTCAACAGTGCCTGTTTCAGCTCCGTTTTGACACTTTTCACCGGTTGCGTATCTTGCTGTACGGTACGCGTCTCATCGCTACGCTTGAGGGTAAGCGCTTGTTGGATCAACGCTTCTGCATGGCGAATCGGCTCGGCAACAGGCACTGAAAGCGCGGGAATGCCATTAAAACGCTCACTCTCCTTGATGGCGACTTCAGCCGCAAAAATACAGGCGGTTGCACTATTGAGTTGATCCGCCGTTAAACGCCCTTCAATGCCGTTAGCGCCTTGTTTTTCAACGTAAACATTTACGCCGAGTTTGCGTCCGGCTTTTTCCAGATATTCCGCAGCCATATAGGTGTGAGCAATACCCGCCGGACAGGCCGTTACGCAGACGATAGTTGGCGCGTTGGAAAAAGAGGCAGAAGGTTGCGTGCCTCCCTTGTCATCCAGCGCCGAGAGCAACTCATCAGGCGTCGTCGCCGACTGTATACGCGCCCGAATCTCATCATCCGCAAGGCGCGTGGTCAGCGCTGTCAGCAGTTGCATATGCGTAGTACCCGCTTCATTGGGGGGAATCGCCAGCAGCACCACTAAATCAACTGCTTCCGGGCCATCAACGCCTTCCCACTGAAGCGGCTCGCTGAGTGTGGCGACCGCAAACGCCGCTTCTTTTACCGCAGCAGTTTTGCCATGCGGCACAGCCAACCCTTCACCTAAGGCGGTCGGGCCAAGGCTTTCACGGCGATACACTTCTTCCAGAAATTGCTCAGTACTGGAAATTTTCCCCAGAGCAGCAAGACGTTGAGTCAACGCGTGGATGGCCTCTTCACGGCTGGTAAAGCGCGCATTCAGACACAACGCATCGCGGTGGGTCAGAGTCGTCAGATTCATCATGATCCTCACTTGATCGTTTTTATAGTCGCGCCAGTGTGCCCGATAAAACAATACCATTATGTGATCAATTTCACTTGATTGAAATTATTTGTATTGTATTTGTATTATTTACAGGATGAATTTATCGGGCATAATGGTTAAATTCGTATTAATGAGATACTAAAAATGGGACACAAGCCCTTATACCGGCAGATTGCCGATCGCATTCGTGAACAAATTGCGCGTGGCGAGCTTAAACCTGGCGATGCGTTACCCACTGAATCAGCGCTACAAACAGAGTTTGGCGTCAGCCGGGTTACGGTGCGTCAGGCTTTGCGCCAGCTAGTCGAGCAGCAGATCCTCGAAAGCATTCAGGGCAGCGGGACTTACGTCAAAGAAGAGCGGGTCAATTACGATATTTTTCAGTTAACCAGTTTTGATGAAAAACTGTCGGACCGTCACGTCGATACACACAGTGAAGTTCTGATATTCGAAGTGATTCCGGCTGACGATTTTCTTCAGCAACAGCTACAAATCACCCCGCAGGATCGTGTGTGGCATGTGAAGCGCGTGCGCTATCGCAAGCAAAAGCCAATGGCGCTGGAAGAAACCTGGATGCCGCTTGCGTTGTTCCCGGATCTCACCTGGCAGGTCATGGAAAATTCGAAATATCACTTTATCGAAGAAGTGAAGAAAATGGTTATCGATCGTAGCGAACAGGAAATCATTCCTCTGATGCCAACCGAAGAGATGAGCCGTCTGCTTAATATCAGCCAGACAAAGCCGATTCTTGAAAAAGTATCGCGTGGATATTTAGTTGATGGTCGGGTGTTTGAATATAGCCGCAACGCTTTTAATACCGATGACTATAAATTTACCCTGATAGCGCAGCGAAAATCATCGCGATAAGCACAAAAAAGGCCATCATACGATGGCCAACCATGTCGAAACCGACAGCCCTTCGCCATTCCTGTAGAGGGAAGCGGCGAGGGCTATTTCTTATTACAGATATTTATTTCAGAACAGTTTTCAGTGCTTCACCGATATCCGCCAGGCTGCGAACGGTTTTCACGCCTGCGGCTTCCAGAGCAGCGAATTTCTCATCCGCAGTCCCTTTCCCACCGGCAATGATGGCACCCGCGTGGCCCATACGTTTGCCTTTCGGCGCAGTCACACCAGCGATGTAACCCACAACTGGCTTGGTAACGTGCTCTTTGATGTACGCAGCTGCTTCTTCTTCAGCGCTACCGCCGATCTCACCGATCATCACGATCGCTTCGGTCTGCGGATCTTTTTCGAACATTTCGAGAATGTCGATAAAGTTAGAGCCCGGGATCGGGTCACCGCCGATACCGACACAGGTCGACTGACCGAAACCGTAATCCGTGGTCTGTTTAACCGCTTCATAGGTCAGTGTACCGGAACGGGAAACGATACCCACTTTACCCGGTTTGTGAATGTGACCAGGCTGGATACCGATTTTGCATTCACCCGGAGTGATAACGCCTGGGCAGTTCGGGCCGATCATACGAACGCCTGCTTCATCCAGCTTCACTTTCACGGTCAGCATATCCAGCGTCGGGATGCCTTCAGTGATGGTGATAATCAGTTTGATGCCTGCGTCGATGGCTTCCAGAATGGAGTCTTTGCAGAACGGTGCTGGTACGTAGATAACAGAAGCGGTAGCGCCAGTGGCAGCAACGGCTTCACGCACGGTGTTGAACACCGGCAGGCCGAGGTGGGTGGTGCCGCCTTTACCTGGGGTTACGCCGCCAACCATTTTAGTGCCGTATGCAATGGCCTGTTCTGAGTGGAAAGTCCCCTGGCTACCGGTAAAGCCCTGGCAGATAACCTTGGTGTTTTTATCGATTAAAATGGACATTATTTCCCCTCCACTGCGGCAACAACCTGCTGAGCTGCATCCGTCAGACCTTTTGCTGCAATAATATTCAGGCCGCTGTCAGCCAGTTTCTTCGCGCCGAGTTCGGCGTTGTTACCTTCCAGACGTACCACGACCGGTACGTTAACACCCACTTCTGCTACCGCGCCGATGATACCGTCAGCGATCAGGTCGCAACGAACGATACCGCCGAAGATGTTAACCAGAACGGCTTTCACTTTGTCGTCAGAGAGGATGATTTTGAACGCTTCGGTTACACGTTCTTTGGTTGCGCCGCCGCCAACGTCAAGGAAGTTAGCCGGTTCGCCGCCGTGCAGTTTAACGATGTCCATCGTACCCATCGCCAGACCTGCGCCGTTAACCATACAACCGATGTTACCGTCCAGCGCAACGTAGTTCAGTTCCCACTGTGCAGCCTGTGCTTCACGCGGATCTTCCTGCGACTGGTCACGCATTTCGCGCAGATCAGGCTGGCGGAACAGTGCGTTGCCGTCAGCGCCCAGTTTGCCGTCGAGGCAAATCAGATCGCCCTGTTTGGTGATGACCAGCGGGTTGATTTCGATCAACGCCAGGTCGCGCTCCAGGAAAATGGTCGCCAGGCCCATGAAGATTTTGGTGAACTGCTGAACCAGTTTACCTTCCAGACCCAGTTTGAACGCCAGCTCGCGTCCCTGATACGGCATCGGGCCAGTCAGCGGATCAAGCGCAACTTTATGGATCAGGTGCGGAGTTTCTTCCGCCACTTTTTCGATTTCCACGCCGCCTTCGGTGGAGGCCATAAAGACCACACGACGGGAACTACGGTCAACAACGGCACCGAGATACAGCTCTTTAGCGATATCGGTCGCTGCTTCAACCAGAATCTGGTTAACCGGTTGGCCATTGGCATCTGTTTGATACGTTACCAGACGCTTGCCCAGCCAGTTTTCTGCAAAAGCACGGATGTCTTCTTTGCTGTTTACAACTTTCACACCGCCCGCTTTACCGCGGCCACCAGCGTGAACCTGACATTTCACTACCCACGGACCGGCACCGATTTTTGAAGCGGCTTCTTCTGCTTCGCGCGGAGTAGTACAGGCATAACCCACCGGTGCTGGTAAGCCATAGCGGGCAAAAAGTTGTTTTGCCTGATATTCATGTAAGTTCATGTGTTCTGTCCATCCTTCAGTAATCGTTATCTTTTAAACCGTAGACCGAATATTTCGTATCGCTTCCGGGCATTGTCGGTCACCCGTAGGCCTGATAAGACACGTTAAACGTCACATCAGGCATCGCTTGTCGGATGCGGCGCTAGCGCCTTATCCGACCTACATTGGTGATCCCGTAGGCCTGATAAGACGCGTCAGCGTCGCATCAGGCTTCAATTGCCGGAGAAGGCGATAATGCCTTATCCGGTCTACAGTGCAGGTGAAACTTAAACTACTACACGTCCAGCAGCAGACGCGTCGGATCTTCCAGCAACTCTTTGATCGTTACCAGGAAGCCCACGGATTCGCGACCATCGATCAGACGGTGATCGTAGGACAGCGCCAGGTACATCATCGGCAGGATCTCAACCTGACCATTCACCGCCATCGGACGATCTTTGATAGCGTGCATACCCAGAATTGCGCTCTGCGGCGGGTTGATGATCGGCGTAGACATCAGGGAACCGAACACACCACCGTTGGTGATGGTGAAGTTACCACCGGTCAGATCTTCAACGGTCAGCTTGCCGTCACGGCCTTTGACTGCCAGCTCTTTGATTTTCTTCTCGATGTCTGCCATGCCGAGGGTATCGACATCACGCAGAACCGGCGTCACCAGGCCGCGCGGCGTAGAAACCGCCATGCTGACGTCGAAATAGTTGTGGTAAACCACGTCATCGCCGTCGATAGAAGCGTTCACTTCCGGGTAACGTTTCAGGGCTTCAACCACCGCTTTCACGTAGAAGGACATAAAGCCCAGACGGATGCCGTGGCGTTTTTCAAACGCTTCACCGTACTGCTTACGCAGATCCATAATCGGCTTCATGTTGACTTCGTTGAACGTGGTCAGCATGGCGGTGGAGTTTTTCGCTTCCAGCAGACGCTCTGCCACACGCTTACGCAGGCGAGTCATCGGGACACGTTTTTCACTACGTGCAGCCAGAGCCGGTTGCGCCGCCGGAGCAGCCGCTGCCGGAGCAGACTCTTTCGCCGGGGCTTTCGCCAGATGTTTTTCCACATCTTCACGAGTCAGACGACCACCCACACCGGTGCCTTTAATGGCGCTGGCGTCGAGATTGTGTTCAGCCAGCAGGCGACGGATCGCCGGGCTTAACGCATCGTTGTTTTGCTCTTCCAGAGACGCCTGCTGGCGTTGCGCCGGAGTGGACGCTTTCTCTTCAGATTTGGCGCTGGTTTCTTTACCGGCGCTGTTGCCTTCACGCAGGCGACCAAGGATCTGACGAGACGTTACCGTTGTACCTTCATCTTCCAGAACCGCATCCAGAATGCCGTCTGCTGATGCCGGTACTTCCAGTACCACTTTGTCAGTTTCGATTTCTACCAGCACTTCATCACGTACGACTGCGTCGCCGGGTTTTTTATGCCAGGTTGCGACGGTGGCATCGGCTACGGATTCAGGCAGGTCAGGGACCAGAATATCTACGCTACTCATTGTGTATCCTTTATTTATTCGACGTTCAGCGCGTCATTAACCAGATCTTGTTGCTGTTTCTGGTGAACGGACATATACCCTACCGCCGGAGAGGCGGAGGCCGGGCGGCCTGCATAACGCAGAGAAGCCCCAAACGGAATCACTTCACGGAAATGATGCTGGCTGCAGTACCATGCGCCCTGGTTGAGCGGCTCTTCCTGGCACCAGACAAAATCCTTGACGTGAGCAAACTGCTGCAACACTTCCTGCATCGCTTTATGCGGGAACGGGTAGAGTTGCTCGATACGCACAATGGCGACATCGTGTTGATTGTTCTTACGACGCTGTTCCAGCAGGTCGTAATAAACCTTACCAGAACACATCACTACGCGCTTCACGCCCTTCGGATCAAGCTCGTCGATTTCACCGATGGCTGGCAGGAAGGTGCCGTTCGCCAGTTCTTCGAGGCTGGAAACCGCCAGCGGATGACGCAGCAGGGATTTCGGCGACATCACGACCAGCGGACGACGCATCCCGCGCAGCGCCTGACGACGCAGCATGTGGTAAACCTGTGCCGGGGTAGACGGTACGCAAACCTGCATGTTTTGCTCAGCACAAAGTTGCAGATAACGTTCCAGACGCGCGGAGGAGTGCTCCGGCCCCTGCCCTTCGTAACCGTGCGGCAGCAACATCACCAGACCACACATCCGGCCCCATTTCTGTTCGCCAGAGGAGATGAACTGGTCGATAACCACCTGCGCACCGTTGGCGAAGTCACCGAACTGCGCTTCCCAGATGGTCAGAGTGCGTGGTTCTGCGGTGGCATAACCATATTCAAACGCCAGCACTGCTTCTTCAGACAGTACGGAGTCCCAGACACGGAACGCGCCCTGCCCGTTATGGATATGTTGCAGCGGCGTGTAAGTGGAACCGTTAGACTGGTTGTGGATCACCGCGTGGCGGTGGAAGAAGGTACCGCGACCGGAGTCTTCACCCGACAGGCGAACCGGAATGCCTTCATCAACCAGCGTGGCGTAAGCGAGGTTTTCCGCACCGCCCCAGTCGAACAGTTTCTCACCGGCAGCCATCGCCTGGCGATCGCCATAAATCTTGGCAACGCGAGACTGCATTTCAACTGCTTCCGGCACCGTGCTGATGCGTTTCGCCAGCTCCTGCAGGCGCTTCATCTCAACTTTGTTCGGGTACTCTTCGTCCCATTCGTGGTTGAGGTACGGCGACCAGGTGAAAGAGTGCATGTTCATCGGACGCCACTCTGCCACTACGCAATCGCCAGCATCCAGCGCATCGCGGTACAGGTTAACCATCTCGGTGGCATCTTCCAGCGTCGCCACTTTTTCCTGCTCCAGCTTGTCAGCGTAGATTTTGCGCGGTGTCGGATGTTTTTTGATTTTCTGATACATCAGCGGCTGGGTTGCGCTCGGCTCGTCGGCTTCGTTGTGGCCGTGACGGCGGTAGCACACCAGGTCGATGAAGACATCACGTTTAAAGGTGTTACGGAAATCGAGCGCCAGACGGGTCACAAAGGCAACGGCTTCCGGATCGTCCGCGTTAACGTGGAAAATCGGGGCCTGAACCATCTTACCGATATCAGTACAGTACGGCGTAGAACGGGCATCCAGCGGATTAGAGGTGGTGAAACCAACCTGGTTGTTGATAACGATACGTACCGTACCGCCAACTTCATAACCACGCGCTTTCGACATGTTCAGGGTTTCCTGAACCACGCCCTGCCCGGTCACTGCGGCGTCACCGTGGATGGTGATTGGCAGCACTTTGTTGCTGCTCGGCTCATCAAGTCTGTCCAGACGGGCACGAACAGAACCGATAACTACCGGGCTTACAATCTCAAGGTGAGACGGGTTAAACGCCAGCGCCAGGTGCACCAGGCCGCCATCGGTCTGGAAGTCAGACGAGAAGCCCATGTGGTATTTCACGTCACCCGTGCCGAGGTGTTCTTTATGTTTACCGGCGAACTCGTCGAACAAGTCTTGCGGTTTTTTACCCAGCACGTTCACCAGCACGTTCAGACGACCACGGTGCGCCATCCCGAGAACCACTTCGCGGGTGCCGCTGTTGCCAGCGTGGCGGATCATCTCTTTAAGCATCGGGATTAACGCGTCACCGCCTTCCAGCGAGAAGCGTTTTGCGCCAGGGAATTTTGCGCCGAGGTAACGTTCAAGACCTTCAGCGGCGGTCAGTTCGCTTAAGAAGCGTTTTTTCTCTTCGCTATTGAAAGTCGCGCGACCAGACTCGATACGCTGTTGGATCCAGCGTTTTTCTTCGGTGCTGGTAATGTGCATATACTCGGCACCAATCGGGCCGCAGTAGGTTTGCTTGAGGGCTTCCAGCAGCTCGCCGAGTTTCATGGTTTCTTTGCCGCTGGCAAATGAACCGACGTTGAAGGTCTCCTGGAAGTCTGCTTCGGTCAGATCGTGGAAAGACGGATCCAGATCGGCCACTTTATCTTGCTGCCACAGTCCCAGCGGATCGAGATTCGCATGCTGGTGACCACGGAAGCGGTATGCGTTAATGAGCTGCAGGACTTTAACCTGCTTCACATTGGTGTCAGGGTCGGAGATCGTTGAAGAGTAACGTGAAGCGTCTTTCGCCAGGCGGCGGAAATATTCACGCGTTTGAGAGTGGAATTGATCCGGTTTGACTCCCGTACCAGGTAACTGCTGGAACGTCGAACGCCAGTTAGCGTCAACCGAGTCAGGATCGGTTAAGAAGTCTTCATAGAGCTGTTCTATCCAGCTCTGGTTTGCGCCAGAGAGGTAAGAAGAGTCCAACCAGGCTTTCAAAGCGCTGTTCTGCATCGTGATCCCTTAAGCATCTTTTTTATGCTTACTTCGCCGTGGATACTACCACGCACAGTGATGTGCGTGCCGGGGTTCACTTGCGAGCTCTTGTCTACGTAGTGGCTCGCGAAGGAACCTTTAAAAACTGTCTTAGTGTCAGGGGCAGTTTTTAAAGATTTCCTGCATTTCTTTGTTACGCCTGATGCGCTGCGCTTATCAGGCCTACGGGTAATGACTTGTAGGCCGGATAAGGCGTTCACGCCGCATCCGGCACTGGTTGCCTGATGCGACGCTTGCGCGTCTTATCAGGCCTACGGTTTACGCATTACGTTGCAACAACATCGACTTGATATGGCCGATGGCGCGCGTCGGGTTCAGCCCCTTCGGACATACACTGACGCAGTTCATGATGCTGTGACAGCGGAATACGCTGAATGCATCACTCAAACCGTCGAGGCGGCTGTCAGTCTCGGTATCACGGCTATCAATCAGGAAACGATATGCCGCTAACAAGCCTGCCGGGCCGATAAACTTATCGGGATTCCACCAGAAAGACGGACAAGAGGTTGAACAACATGCGCAGAGAATACATTCATACAGCCCGTCGAGTTTTTCGCGCTGCTCTGGCATCTGTAAATGCTCGCGAGCTGGCGGATTTTGTCCATTATTCAACAGGTAAGGCTTAATTTTCTCATATTGCGCATAGAATTGTCCCATGTCTACCACCAAATCGCGGATCACCGGTAAACCTGGCAGCGGGCGAATCACAATCTTCTTGCCCGGCTGGTTGAGTGCCGAAATCGGGGTAATACAGGCCAGACCATTCTTGCCGTTCATGTTCAGACCGTCGGAACCGCACACACCTTCACGGCAGGAGCGGCGGAACGACAGGCTGGGATCTTTCTCTTTTAGCTGGATAAGCGCATCCAGCAGCATCATGTCGCGACCTTCATCCGCTTCCAGGGTGTAATCCTGCATACGCGGAGCATCATCAACATCCGGGTTATAGCGATAAATTGAAAACTCGAGTCTCATTTTCCTGTCTCCGCATTAGTAAGTACGAATCTTCGGCGGGAATGCCGGGCGCAGTTTCGGTTCCATGTTGACGCTTCGGCGCGTCATGGATTCCGACTCTGGCAGATACAGGGAGTGGCACAGCCAGTTTTCATCATCACGATCCGGGAAGTCGAAGCGGCTATGCGCGCCACGGCTTTCGGTACGGAAGTTGGCAGAAACAGCCGTTGCATACGCCGTTTCCATCAGGTTATCCAGTTCCAGGCACTCAACGCGCTGGGTGTTGAACTCGCTGGAAGTGTCATCCAGACGGGCATTTTTCAGACGCTCGCGGATCACTTTCAACTGCTCAAGCCCTTTCGCCATCGCATCACCTTCACGGAAGACCGAGAAGTTATGCTGCATACATTCTTGCAGCGCTTTACGGATCGCCACCGGATCTTCACCGTTACGATTATTGTTCCAGCGGTTCAGGCGATCCAGAGACGCTTCAACATCAGACTCGCTGGCATCGCGCAGTGCGCCCTGCTCGGCGATAGACTCTTGCAGATGCAGACCTGCCGCGCGACCAAAGACCACCAGGTCCAGCAGCGAGTTGCCGCCCAGACGGTTAGCGCCGTGTACCGATACACAAGCGATTTCACCAACGGCAAACAGTCCCGGAACAACCACATCTTCGCCTTTCTCATTCACAGTCAGCGCCTGACCGGTAACTTTGGTCGGAATACCGCCCATCATGTAGTGACAGGTTGGGATAACCGGAATCGGCTCTTTCACCGGATCGACGTGAGCGAAGGTACGGGAAAGCTCCAGGATACCCGGCAGACGGGATTCGAGAACTTCTTTACCCAGGTGATCGAGTTTCAGTTTCGCGTGTGGCCCCCACGGACCATCACAGCCGCGACCTTCACGGATTTCGATCATGATGGAACGCGCAACCACGTCACGGCCCGCCAGGTCTTTGGCGTTCGGCGCATAACGCTCCATAAAACGTTCGCCATGTTTGTTCAGCAGATAACCGCCTTCACCACGGCAACCTTCGGTGACCAGTACGCCCGCACCGGCAATGCCGGTCGGGTGGAACTGCCACATTTCCATATCCTGCACCGGTACGCCGGCACGGATAGCCATGCCGACACCGTCGCCGGTGTTAATGTGGGCGTTGGTGGTGGACTGATAAATACGCCCTGCTCCGCCAGTCGCCAGCACGGTAGCGCGGGCTTTGAAATAAACCACTTCACCGGTTTCGATGCACAGTGCGGTACAACCCACCACCGCGCCATCCTGGTTTTTCACCAGATCCAGCGCATACCACTCGGAGAAAATGGTGGTGTGGTTTTTCAGGTTCTGCTGATAAAGCGTGTGCAACAGTGCGTGACCGGTACGGTCAGCTGCTGCCGCAGTGCGTGCCGCCTGCTCGCCGCCGAAGTTTTTCGACTGACCGCCAAACGGACGTTGATAGATACGACCATCATCGAGACGCGAGAACGGCAGGCCCATGTGTTCGAGTTCCAGAATCGCTTCCGGCCCGGTTTTACACATATATTCAATCGCGTCCTGGTCACCGATATAGTCCGACCCTTTCACGGTGTCGTACATATGCCATTCCCAGTTATCTTCATGGGTATTACCCAGCGCAACGGTAATGCCGCCTTGCGCAGAAACGGTATGGGAACGGGTCGGGAAGACTTTAGAGAGCAGCGCACAGGTCTGGCCGCTCTGGGAAATTTGCAGCGCCGCGCGCATACCTGCGCCACCGGCACCAATCACAACTGCATCAAATTCTCTGACTGGCAATTTCATCACACACCCCACACCACAACGAATCCATAAATCACGTAAACCACCAGTGCAACGACAATCACCAGTTGCAGCATCAGGCGCAAAGCCAGCGGTTTAACGTAGTCGGTCAACACCTGCCACATGCCGATCCAGGCATGGATCAAGATAGAAAACAGCGCCAGCAGGGTGAACACTTTGGTGAACGCAGAGGCGAAGAAACCGATCCAGACTTCATATGTCAGCTCGCCACTGGTAGCGAAAAAACCGACCATATAAATGATGTAGAGCGTCAGGACGATAGCGGTAGCGCGAACGAGGATGAAATCATGTACGCCATTGCGTCCTAATGCGGAGGCGTTGCTTACCATACGAGGACTCCTGCGAGAAGTGAAAGCACGACAGTAATAACAAAGGAGATTTTGGCGGAGCGTTTACCCGCTTCGAATGTTTCTTCCAGATAGCCAAAATCCATCATCATGTGGCGAATACCTACGACGACGTGATACGCCAGAGCGGTAAGGATGCCCCACATGATAAATTTGACGAAGAAGCTGCCCATAATCGCGGAAGCTTGCTCGAAACCTTCAGGGGAAGAGAGGCTGGTACCCAGAAGCCACAGCAGGATGCCCACTGCAACAAAGGTGATCACACCGGAAACGCGATGGAGAATGGACGCTATCGCCGTGATGGGGAACCGGATGGTCTGTAGGTCCAGATTAACAGGTCTTTGTTTTTTCACATTTCTTATCATGAATAACGCCCACATGCTGTTCTTATTATTCCCTGGGGACTACGGGCACAGAGGTTAACTTTCTGTTACCTGGAGACGTCGGGATTTCCTTCCTCCGGTCTGCTTGCGGGTCAGACAGCGTCCTTTCTATAACTGCGCGTCATGCAAAACACTGCTTCCAGATGCGAAAACGACACGTTACAACGCTGGGTGGCTCGGGATTGCAGGGTGTTCCGGAGACCTGGCGGCAGTATAGGCTGTTCACAAAATCATTACAATTAACCTACATATAGTTTGTCGGGTTTTATCCTGAACAGTGATCCAGGTCACGATAACAACATTTATTTAATTTTTAATCATCTAATTTGACAATCATTCAACAAAGTTGTTACAAACATTGCCAGGAAAAGCATATAATGCGTAAAAGTTATGAAGTCGGTATTTCACCTAAGATTAACTTATGTAACAGTGTGGAAGTATTGACCAATTCATTCGGGACAGTTATTAGTGGTAGACAAGTTTAATAATTCGGATTGCTAAGTACTTGATTCGCCATTTATTCGTCATCAATGGATCCTTTACCTGCAAGCGCCCAGAGCTCTGTACCCAGGTTTTCCCCTCTTTCACAGAGCGGCGAGCCAAATAAAAAACGGGTAAAGCCAAGTTGATGTGCGAAGGCAAATTTAAGTTCCGGCAGTCTTACGCAATAAGGCGCTAAGGAGACCTTAAATGGCTGATACAAAAGCAAAACTCACCCTCAACGGGGATACAGCTGTTGAACTGGATGTGCTGAAAGGCACGCTGGGTCAAGATGTTATTGATATCCGTACTCTCGGTTCAAAAGGTGTGTTCACCTTTGACCCAGGCTTCACTTCAACCGCATCCTGCGAATCTAAAATTACTTTTATTGATGGTGATGAAGGTATTTTGCTGCACCGCGGTTTCCCGATCGATCAGCTGGCGACCGATTCTAACTACCTGGAAGTTTGTTACATCCTGCTGAATGGTGAAAAACCGACTCAGGAACAGTATGACGAATTTAAAACTACGGTGACCCGTCATACCATGATCCACGAGCAGATTACCCGTCTGTTCCATGCTTTCCGTCGCGACTCGCATCCAATGGCAGTCATGTGTGGTATTACCGGCGCGCTGGCGGCGTTCTATCACGACTCGCTGGATGTTAACAATCCTCGTCACCGTGAAATTGCCGCGTTCCGCCTGCTGTCGAAAATGCCGACCATGGCCGCGATGTGTTACAAGTATTCCATTGGTCAGCCATTTGTTTACCCGCGCAACGATCTCTCCTACGCCGGTAACTTCCTGAATATGATGTTCTCCACGCCGTGCGAACCGTATGAAGTTAATCCGATTCTGGAACGTGCTATGGACCGTATTCTGATCCTGCACGCTGACCATGAACAGAACGCCTCTACCTCCACCGTGCGTACCGCTGGCTCTTCGGGTGCGAACCCGTTTGCCTGTATCGCAGCAGGTATTGCTTCACTGTGGGGACCTGCGCACGGCGGTGCTAACGAAGCGGCGCTGAAAATGCTGGAAGAAATCAGCTCCGTTAAACACATTCCGGAATTTGTTCGTCGTGCGAAAGACAAAAATGATTCTTTCCGCCTGATGGGCTTCGGTCACCGCGTGTACAAAAATTACGACCCGCGCGCCACCGTAATGCGTGAAACCTGCCATGAAGTGCTGAAAGAGCTGGGCACGAAGGATGACCTGCTGGAAGTGGCTATGGAGCTGGAAAACATCGCGCTGAACGACCCGTACTTTATCGAGAAGAAACTGTACCCGAACGTCGATTTCTACTCTGGTATCATCCTGAAAGCGATGGGTATTCCGTCTTCCATGTTCACCGTCATTTTCGCAATGGCACGTACCGTTGGCTGGATCGCCCACTGGAGCGAAATGCACAGTGACGGTATGAAGATTGCCCGTCCGCGTCAGCTGTATACAGGATATGAAAAACGCGACTTTAAAAGCGATATCAAGCGTTAATGGTTGATTGCTAAGTTGTAAATATTTTAACCCGCCGTTCATATGGCGGGTTGATTTTTATATGCCTAAACACAAAAAATTGTAAAAATAAAATCCATTAACAGACCTATATAGATATTTAAAAAGAATAGAACAGCTCAAATTATCAGCAACCCAATACTTTCAATTAAAAACTTCATGGTAGTCGCATTTATAACCCTATGAAAATGACGTCTATCTATACCCCCCTATATTTTATTCATCATACAACAAATTCATGATACCAATAATTTAGTTTTGCATTTAATAAAACTAACAATATTTTTAAGCAAAACTAAAAACTAGCAATAATCAAATACGATATTCTGGCGTAGCTATACCCCTATTCTATATCCTTAAAGGACTCTGTTATGTTTAAAGGACAAAAAACATTGGCCGCACTGGCCGTATCTCTGCTGTTCACTGCACCTGTTTATGCTGCTGATGAAGGTTCTGGCGAAATTCACTTTAAGGGGGAGGTTATTGAAGCACCTTGTGAAATTCATCCAGAAGATATTGATAAAAACATAGATCTTGGACAAGTCACGACAACCCATATAAACCGGGAGCATCATAGCAATAAAGTGGCCGTCGACATTCGCTTGATCAACTGTGATCTGCCTGCTTCTGACAACGGTAGCGGAATGCCGGTATCCAAAGTTGGCGTAACCTTCGATAGCACGGCTAAGACAACTGGTGCTACGCCTTTGTTGAGCAACACCAGTGCAGGCGAAGCAACTGGGGTCGGTGTACGACTGATGGACAAAAATGACGGTAACATCGTATTAGGTTCAGCCGCGCCAGATCTTGACCTAGATGCAAGCTCATCAGAACAGACGCTGAACTTTTTCGCCTGGATGGAACAAATTGATAATGCAGTCGATGTCACGGCAGGTGAAGTAACCGCTAACGCAACCTACGTGCTGGATTATAAATAAGTATTATTTTGGCGGCATCATCGCCGCCTTTCATAAAATATTTATCAGGTATGGACACCGTGAATATTTATCGACTCTCTTTTGTATCCTGCCTGGTCATGGCGATGCCTTGCGCAATGGCGGTCGAATTCAATCTGAATGTTCTCGATAAATCAATGCGCGACCGCATTGATATTTCATTATTAAAGGAAAAAGGAGTCATTGCTCCCGGTGAATATTTTGTTAGCGTTGCGGTGAATAACAACAAAATCAGTAATGGGCAAAAAATTAACTGGCAAAAAAAGGGTGACAAAACCATTCCATGCATCAATGATTCACTGGTCGATAAATTTGGTTTAAAACCAGATATCCGTCAGTCCTTGCCACAGATAGATCGGTGTATTGATTTCAGTTCCCGACCTGAAATGCTCTTCAATTTCGATCAAGCCAATCAGCAACTGAATATTAGTATTCCGCAAGCCTGGCTGGCGTGGCACTCAGAAAACTGGGCTCCCCCCTCTACATGGAAAGAAGGTGTTGCCGGTGTCCTGATGGATTACAACTTGTTTGCCAGCAGCTACCGCCCACAGGACGGCAGCAGCAGCACTAACCTGAATGCCTACGGTACCGCCGGAATTAACGCCGGGGCATGGCGCTTACGCAGTGATTACCAGCTTAATAAGACCGATAGCGAAGATAACCATGACCAGTCAGGCGGAATATCGCGCACCTATCTTTTTCGTCCATTACCGCAATTAGGCTCTAAGTTAACCCTCGGCGAAACCGATTTCAGTTCCAATATTTTCGATGGTTTTTCTTATACCGGCGCGGCACTGGCGAGTGACGATCGAATGTTACCGTGGGAGCTGCGTGGCTACGCCCCACAAATTAGCGGTATTGCACAGACCAATGCCACGGTGACGATCAGTCAATCAGGCCGCGTCATTTACCAGAAAAAAGTCCCGCCAGGCCCGTTTATTATTGATGACCTCAATCAGTCTGTTCAGGGCACGCTGGATGTCAAAGTGACGGAAGAAGATGGTCGGGTGAACAATTTCCAGGTTTCGGCAGCATCGACGCCCTTCCTGACTCGCCAGGGACAGGTTCGCTATAAATTGGCCGCGGGTCAGCCACGGCCTTCCATGTCACATCAAACTGAAAATGAAACCTTTTTTAGCAATGAAGTTTCCTGGGGGATGCTCTCAAACACCTCGCTGTACGGCGGCCTGCTGATTTCTGATGATGACTACCATTCTGCCGCAATGGGTATCGGGCAAAATATGCTGTGGCTTGGCGCACTGTCCTTTGATGTCACCTGGGCCAGTAGCCATTTTGATACTCAGCAGGACGAGCGGGGCTTAAGCTACCGTTTTAATTACAGCAAACAAGTGGATGCCACCAACAGCACGATTTCGCTCGCCGCTTATCGCTTCTCAGATCGTCATTTTCACAGCTACGCCAACTATCTGGATCACAAATACAACGACAGCGATGCGCAGGACGAAAAACAGACGATCAGCTTATCCGTGGGCCAACCGATTACCCCACTAAACCTCAATCTTTACGCCAACCTGCTACATCAAACCTGGTGGAATGCAGACGCCTCCACGACCGCCAACATCACAGCAGGTTTTAATGTTGATATTGGTGACTGGAGAGATATCTCGATTTCGACGTCATTCAATACGACCCACTACGAAGATAAAGATCGCGACAACCAGATTTATCTGTCGATTTCGCTCCCCTTCGGTAACGGTGGTCGGGTTGGCTATGACATGCAAAACAGTAGCCACAGCACCATACACCGCATGTCGTGGAACGATACGCTGGATGAACGTAATAGCTGGGGCATGTCTGCCGGACTGCAATCCGATCGTCCGGACAATGGAGCCCAGGTGAGCGGTAACTATCAGCACCTGAGTTCAGCGGGTGAGTGGGATATTTCTGGTACCTATGCCGCCAGTGATTACAGTTCCGTCAGCAGCAGCTGGAGCGGTTCTTTCACCGCAACCCAATATGGTGCAGCATTTCATCGCCGCAGCTCCACCAATGAACCACGCCTGATGGTCAGCACCGATGGCGTGGCAGATATTCCGGTTCAGGGCAATCTCGACTACACCAACCATTTTGGCATTGCGGTGGTGCCGTTGATTTCCAGTTACCAGCCTTCCACCGTGGCGGTGAACATGAATGACTTACCCGACGGCGTAACAGTTGCAGAAAACGTCATCAAGGAAACATGGATTGAAGGCGCGATAGGTTACAAATCACTGGCTTCCCGTTCCGGTAAAGACGTTAACGTCATCATACGCAACGCCAGCGGTCAGTTCCCTCCCCTCGGTGCGGATATCCGCCAGGATGACAGCGGCATTAGCGTGGGTATGGTTGGCGAGGAAGGACATGCCTGGTTAAGCGGTGTCGCTGAAAATCAACTGTTTACCGTGGTCTGGGGTGAGCAAAGCTGCATTATTCATCTGCCAGAACGTCTGGAAGACACGACCAAACGCCTGATTTTACCTTGTCATTAATTAAGGAAAAGAGAATGACATTTATTAAAGGATTACCCTTAATGTTGTTAACCATCAGCTTGGGTTGCAATGCTGCGGTGCAACCCGATCGCACACGCATTGTGTTTAACGCCAATGACAAAGCCACCAGCCTGCGTATCGAAAACCAAAGTGACAAACTGCCTTATCTTGCTTATTCCTGGATAGAAAATGAAAAAGGGGAGAAAAGCGATGCTCTTCTGGTCGCTTTGCCCCCTATTCAACGTCTGGAACCGAAAGCGACATCGCAGGTGCGGGTTGTGAAACAAGCCTCAACCACACAATTACCTGGCGATCGCGAAACGCTATTTTTCTACAATATGCGCGAAATTCCTCCCGCTCCGGATAAAAGCAGCGACCATGCGATACTTCAGGTCGCTATTCAAAGTCGTATTAAATTGTTCTGGCGACCGGCTGCATTACGCAAGAAAGCAGGAGAAAAGGTCGAACTGCAGTTACAGGTCAGCCAGCAGGGCAACCAACTGACACTGAAAAATCCTACCGCGTATTATCTGACCATTGCCTATCTGGGGAGAAATGAAAAAGGCGTTCTCCCAGGCTTCAAAACCGTGATGGTTGCACCTTTTAGTACGGTCAACACAAACACCGGAAGTTATAGCGGCAGCCAGTTTTATCTCGGTTACATGGATGATTACGGCGCATTACGCATGACGACGCTCAACTGCAGCGGACAATGCCGTTTACAAGCAGTGGAGGCGAAATGAGTGCTGGCAAGGGATTGTTGCTCGTCATCTGCCTGTTATTTCTGCCGTTGAAGTCTGCAATGGCGCTGAACTGCTATTTTGGTACATCTGGTGGCGCAGTAGAAAAATCAGAAGCGATTCAACCGTTTGCTGTACCAGGCAATGCCAAACCCGGTGATAAGATCTGGGAATCTGACGATATTAAAATTCCCGTCTATTGTGACAACAATACCAACGGCAACTTTGAAAGCGAGCATGTCTACGCCTGGGTAAACCCCTATCCGGGGGTGCAGGATCGTTATTATCAACTCGGCGTGACATACAACGGTGTCGATTACGATGCCAGTCTGGGAAAAAGTCGCATCGACACTAACCAGTGTATCGACAGTAAGAACATTGATATTTATACCCCTGAGCAGATCATCGCGATGGGATGGCAGAACAAAATTTGCTCGGGCGATCCCGCTAATATTCATATGTCGCGTACCTTTCTCGCTCGCATGCGGTTATACGTCAAAATACGAGAAATGCCGCCGCATGATTATCAAAGTACGCTTAGCGACTATATCGTCGTGCAATTTGACGGTGCCGGTAGCGTTAACGAAGACCCTACTGCCCAAAACCTGAAATATCATATTACTGGTCTGGAAAACATTCGCGTGCTGGATTGCAGCGTCAATTTTTCCATTTCACCGGAAACACAGGTGATTGATTTTGGTAAATTTAATTTGCTGGATATACGTCGCCACACAATGTCGAAAACGTTCAGTATTAAAACGACCAAGAGCCAAAACGATCAATGCACCGACGGATTTAAAGTCAGTTCCTCCTTTTATACCGAAGAAACGTTGGTTGAAGAAGATAAAGCATTGTTGATTGGTAATGGTCTGAAGCTACGTTTACTGGATGAAAACGCCTCGCCTTATACCTTCAATAAATATGCTGAATACGCCGATTTCACCAGTGACATGTTGGTCTACGAAAAAACCTATACGGCTGAACTTTCGTCCATTCCAGGCACCCCCATCGAGGCTGGCCCCTTCGATACAGTGGTGCTTTTTAAGATTAACTATAACTGATTTACCATGATGCCCTTTGCCGCCGGAAAGGGCATCTCTTTCAGAAAATTGCTGATTTTCCCCTTTTCCTTGATTGCTGTTATTTTTTCCTGGCCCAGCTTTCTTTATGCTGTATCGATACACCAAAGAGAAAATAATGAGGGAGCGAAGGATGCCAGTTTTGCAGTGGGGAATGTTATGTGTGCTATCACTTCTCCTTTCTATTGGTTTCCTCGCGGTACATCTCCCGGCGGCGCTATTACTTGGGCCGATGATCGCCGGGATCATCTTTAGTATGCGCGGAATTACTCTGCAACTTCCCCGCTCTGCTTTTCTCGCCGCCCAGGCCATTCTTGGCTGCATGATTGCGCAAAACCTCACTGGTTCGATTCTCACCACCCTGGCCGTCAACTGGCCGATCGTGCTTGCAATTTTACTGGTAACGCTGCTTTCCAGCGCCATTGTGGGTTGGTTATTGGTGCGCTATAGCTCATTGCCTGGAAATACCGGTGCCTGGGGCTCCTCTCCTGGCGGCGCGGCGGCAATGGTCGCTATGGCGCAAGATTACGGCGCAGATATTCGCCTGGTGGCGTTTATGCAATATCTGCGAGTGCTGTTCGTCGCGGGGGCCGCTGTTCTGTTCACCCGCATGATGCTGGGCGATAACGCTGAAGCGGTTAACCAGCATATCGTCTGGTTCCCGCCAGTGAGCATTAATCTCCTGCTTACTATTTTGCTCGCGGTCGTTGCCGGTACAGTGGGATGCCTGCTGCGTCTTCCTTCCGGCACGATGCTCATCCCGATGCTGGCGGGCGCAGTGCTCCAGTCTGGTCAGCTCATCACCATCGAACTACCGGAATGGCTGCTGGCGATGGCGTATATGGCAATTGGCTGGCGGATTGGTCTTGGTTTCGATAAACAAATCTTACTGCGGGCACTACGCCCGCTACCGCAAATCCTGCTGTCGATTTTTGCTCTGCTGGCTATTTGTGCGGGTATGGCGTGGGGGCTGACCCGGTTTATGCACATTGATTTTATGACTGCCTACCTCGCCACCAGCCCCGGCGGGCTTGATACCGTGGCGGTCATCGCCGCAGGGAGCAATGCCGATATGGCGCTCATTATGGCGATGCAAACCCTACGCCTGTTCAGTATTTTGCTGACAGGGCCTGCCATTGCGCGGTTTATTTCAACCTATGCGCCGAAGCGGTCGGCCTAGTGCTGGCAGCCAGGGCACCAGTAAAACGGGCGAGATGACAGCGTGGTTTTCTCAATGATGCTGCCACAACGTTCGCACGGTTCGCCATCTCGATGAAAAACCTTAAAGCGAAACAGCGCCCCATGATGCTTATTCTCATCCACCTGCCCCCGCGTAGCGTAGGAAAATCGAGGAATCTCCAGTAACGCGTGTGCGAGTGCATCCAGTTGCGCCGCATTGAGATCTTTCGCTTTATGATTTCCAGTCAACCCAACCTGCCAGAGGATCTCCACCCGCAAATAATTGCCAAGCCCAGCCAGAAACGCCTGATCGAGCAGTAATCCAGCAAACTGACGGTTACGAAAGCGCGGCGACAATAATCGTTCTTTCACCACCTCCGGCGTCAGATTCGGATCCAGCACATCGGGACCAACGCGTTGTAAAAACGGATGCGTGGTCAGTTGTTCCGGGGTCAACATCTCAATATCCGAGGCGCTATAAAGCAGAATGGTTTTGTCAGCCGTTTGCAGTTTTACCCGCAATACTCGCGTGGTCTGCGGCTCTTCGCCGGTATCAACCACGCGCCAGACGCCGTAAAGCTGATTATGGCTGTAGAGCGTTAAGTCGTTGGAAAAATGAGTTAACAACGCCTTACCACGCGTTTCCACATGGGTAACGTGTTGACCGATAAGTTGTGATTGATAAGGTTTTAACTGCGGGAAGGCAAACCAGACATCAGTTAGTGGTTTGCCTTTGATCGCCGCCTCCAGGTTATCCGCTGCACGGCGGATCTCCGGGCCTTCAGGCATGGTGATATCCTTTTTTCATTATTTATTAATCGGGGTTATGCTGCGACAACAATCCCCTTTTCGGCAAATGCAGAGCGTAGTCGGCGGGCGAACGCCAGTGCGTGCTCGCCGTCGCCATGCAGGCAGACCGTTTGCGCCGCGACCGTTGCCCATTCGCCGGTGATACTTTTGACTCTGCCGTGTTGCACCATCTCCAGCGTTTGCGCCAGCGCCTGTTCTTCGTTTTCAATCAACGCGCCTGACTGGCTTCGCGGCACCAGCGAGCCGTCAGCCTGATAACCGCGATCGGCAAACACTTCCTCGCGCGTTGTCAGACCATATTGCTTGCCTGCACGAATCAGCTCGCTTCCCGCCAGCCCGACGAGAATCAATGCTGGATCGCAAGCGTATACCGCTCTGGCGATGGCGTCTGCCAGTTGTGCTTCTTTCGCCGCCTGGTTGTACAACATGCCGTGCGGTTTGACATGACGCATTACGCCGCCTTGCGCACGGGCAATCGTTGCCAGCGCGCCAATTTGATACAGCGTCTGGGCGTAAACGGTTTCTGGCGGCAGCTGCATGGCGCTGCGACCAAAATTTTCCCTGTCGGGAAAACTCGGGTGAGCGCCAATCGCGACACCATTTTTTATTGCTTCACGCACGCAAGCCTGCATGATTTGCGCATCGCCTGCATGAAATCCACAGGCAATATTGGCAGAGGAAACCAGCGTTAATAGCTCTGCGTCGCTGGCGCAGCCTTCGCCCAGATCGGCGTTCAGGTCAATTTTCATTGTGCAGCCGCCACGCTAATTGTTCAAAATAACGTTGCTGATCTTGCCGTGCTTTTAGTGCCTCTTCCAGTGAACACTGGACAAAATGAATCGGCTGACCGAGCGGAATTTGCGCCAGATGGTACATATCAGCCTCAATGATACAGGCAATACGCGGGTAACCACCGGTGGTCTGTGCGTCGTTCATCAACACAATCGGCTGCCCGTTATGTGGCACCTGCACCACGCCCGGTAACAAACCGTGAGATAACAGTTCGCGATCGGTGGTGCGTTTTAAAATTTGCCCCTGTAAGCGATAGCCCATGCGGTTACTTTGCGAGCTAAGCTGCCAGGGCGAACGCCAGAATGCATCCTGCGAGGCGCGATCGAACTCATGATATTCCGGCCCCGGCAAGGCGCGAATGCGGTTGCCCCACAGCAGCTGTTTAACGCCCTGCGCTTCCATAGAATCACGCTTCGATTTGCCAATCGGGAGTCGGTCACCATCCTTCAGTAAACGGCCTTCCAGCCCGCCAATCCCCACTTTGAGATCGGTGCTGCATGAGCCCATTACCGGCGGAACATCAATACCACCCGCGACCGCCAGATAACTGCGCATCCCGTGCTGCGGGCGTTTAAGCGTTAAACGCTGGCCTGCTTTCATCGGCAATCGCCAGCCGGTCCAGACGGCATTATCATCCAGCCGCGCTTCGCAACCGGCACCCGTCAGAGCAAACCACCCATCAGTTTCGAACTCAACAGTTAACTGACCGAGCGTGATCTCCAGCGCGGGGGCATTGGCGTCATTACCCACCAGTAGGTTAGCAATGCGTAACGCGGGCATATCCAGTGCGCCGCAGTGGCTGATACCCGACTGGCGAAAACCGTGACGACCGCCATCCTGCACAGTGGTATACATGCCCGCACGAATAATCTTCAGCATACTCCCTCCTTCTGCGGTACAAAGCGCACGCTGTCTCCCGGACGTAATAAGATGGGTTCGTCACGCGCCGGATCAAACAGGCTGAGTGAGGTATGACCAATCAACTGCCAGCCACCCGGCGTTGCCAGCGGATAAACACCAGTCTGCGGCCCGCCGATCCCGACAGAACCTGCCGGAACGAGTAAGCGCGGTTCAGCGCGCCGTGGCGTGTGTAGTTGTTCCGGCAAACTCCCGAGATACGGGAAGCCCGGTTGAAAACCTAAAAACCAGACCACGTATTCCACGGAGGAGTGCAATTCAACAACCTGTTTTTCGCTCAACCCGCAATGCGCCGCGACCACCGCCAAATCCGGTCCGCCTGCACCACCGTAAACCACCGGAATTTCAATAAAGCGAGACTCCGGCTCCAGCGCCTCGCTCTCCTCCCACCAGCGTTGCAAACGCTCTATGGCATCCAGCGCCAGCGACTCAGGATTACGCAAAATCACCGTGATATTGTTCATGCCGGGAATGGCTTCAACCACATTCGGCATATCCACCAGACGCTGCGCCAGTCGCCAGATCCGTTTCTGGCTAGCCAGCGTCACCGGCGGTTCCAGTTCCAGCACTACCGCCGTTTCACCTATCAGATAACAACGCGCTCGTTGCACTTTCGATCCCTCTGATTATTCGTTATGCAGGATTAGGAATATCAATAAAGGTCACATCAAGATCGGTATTTTCATTCAGCCACTCGCTCAATGCGCGAATACCACCACGTTCAGTGGCATGGTGACCTGCAGCATAAAAATGCAATCCCTGCTCGCGGGCTGAATGAATGGTCTGTTCAGAAACTTCGCCAGTAATAAAAGCATCCACGCCAAAACGCGCGGCGCTATCGATAAAACTTTGCCCGCCGCCCGTGCACCAGGCGACGCGCTGGACCACCTCAGGTCCGGTATCGCCACACCATAACGGCTTACGTCCCAGACGCGCTTCAATCCAGGAAGCCAGCTCCAGTCCCGGCACAGGCATGGTCAGTTCGCCCCACGGCACCAACGGCTCAATTTCGCCCATGACCGTGATCCCCAGTAACGCCGCCAGCTGTGCGTTATTGCCCAGCTCAGGATGTGCGTCAAGCGGCAAATGCCAGCCATACAGGTTGATATCATTCGCCAGCAACGTTTTTAAACGGTTACGCTTCATTCCGCGAATGACCGGAGACTCTCCTTTCCAGAAGTAGCCATGATGCACAATGACCGCATCCGCGCCCAGACGCACTGCCTCATCGAGCAAAGCCTGGCTGGCGGTGACACCGGTAACAATTTTTTGCACCGTCTCTTTGCCTTCCACCTGCAAACCATTCGGCGCGTAATCACTAATCGCCGCGCTGTTCAGTTTTTCGTTAATCAGTTGTTCCAGTTCGGTGTTTTTCATCTTCGCGCCTTCCGTATTCTGATAGCTACACCGTTAACATAGCGTTACCTCGCCAGTTCGTCGATAGCCAATCTTTTGACATATTAAGAAACAAACCCGACGCCAAAAGACGCAAATTGTTTATATCATCACGCTTCAGCTAATGTATATTTATGCAATCAGACAGCATATTGCATAAATAATCAGATCTGTATCAAAGTTTTAACTTTAAGGAAACACAAGCACGCCGCGCAACTATTACGTGACGTTGCCGTCAATTGTGGAATTATTATGAATAAACACGCATCACAGCCGCGCGCTATTTACTATGTCGTTGCGCTGCAAATCTGGGAATATTTTAGCTTTTACGGCATGCGTGCCCTGCTGATTCTCTATCTCACCAATCAACTAAAATACAACGATACTCACGCCTACGAGTTATTTAGCGCCTACTGTTCGCTGGTGTATGTCACGCCAATCCTCGGTGGCTTTTTGGCGGATAAAGTTCTCGGCAATCGCATGGCGGTGATGCTGGGGGCGTTGTTGATGGCGATCGGTCATGTGGTGCTGGGTGCCAGTGAGATCCATCCGTCATTCCTCTATCTGTCCCTGGCGATTATCGTCTGCGGCTATGGCCTGTTTAAATCTAACGTAAGCTGTCTGCTCGGCGAGCTGTATGAGCCAACCGATCCGCGTCGTGATGGCGGTTTCTCGCTGATGTATGCGGCGGGTAACGTGGGGTCTATTATCGCACCTATCGCCTGTGGTTACGCCCAGGAAGAGTACAGCTGGGCGATGGGCTTTGGCCTGGCGGCGGTTGGCATGATCGCGGGTCTGGTCATTTTCTTATGTGGCAATCGTCATTTCACTCATACCCGCGGCGTTAACAAAAAAGTACTGCGTGCGACAAACTTTCTCCTGCCGAACTGGGGATGGCTGCTGGTTCTGCTGGTGGCAACGCCTGCACTGATTACCATACTGTTCTGGAAAGAGTGGTCGGTATACGCCTTAATTGTCGCGACTATTATTGGCCTGGGTGTACTGGCAAAAATTTATCGCAAAGCAGAAAACCAGAAACAGCGGAAGGAGCTGGGGCTGATTGTGACGCTCACCTTCTTCAGTATGTTGTTCTGGGCCTTCGCACAACAGGGCGGTAGCTCGATTAGCCTTTATATCGACCGCTTCGTTAACCGCGATATGTTTGGTTATACCGTTCCGACCGCGATGTTCCAGTCGATTAATGCCTTCGCAGTTATGCTGTGCGGTGTGTTCCTGGCGTGGGTGGTAAAAGAGAGTGTCGCGGGTAATCGTACCGTGCGCATCTGGGGGAAATTTGCTCTTGGCCTTGGCCTGATGAGCGCCGGATTCTGCATTCTGACCTTAAGCGCCCGCTGGTCCGCAATGTATGGTCACTCTTCTCTGCCACTGATGGTATTAGGCCTGGCGGTGATGGGCTTTGCGGAACTGTTTATCGACCCGGTTGCCATGTCGCAAATTACGCGCATTGAAATCCCCGGTGTGACCGGCGTATTAACCGGCATCTACATGCTGCTTTCTGGCGCGATCGCGAACTATCTGGCGGGCGTGATTGCCGATCAGACATCGCAGGCTTCGTTTGATGCTTCCGGGGCGATCAACTACTCCATCAATGCATATATTGAAGTATTTGATCAAATTACCTGGGGCGCACTGGCGTGTGTAGGACTGGTACTGATGATTTGGCTGTATCAGGCGCTGAAATTCAGAAACCGCGCGCTGGCGCTGGAGTCTTAATAGGCCAGCACCGATGCCTGATGCGACGCTTGACGCGTCTTATCAGGCCTACGTATTTCCTGCAATTTATTGAATTTGCACAAATTTGTAGGCTGGATAAGGCGTTCACGCCGCATCCGGCATCTGGGCTCGATTGCCTGACGCGTCTGTTATTTCCCCTTCCGCGCCGCCTCATACGCTGCCAACGTTTGTACTCTCGCTTCTTTGTGCTCGACTATCGGTTGCGGATAATCCAGCGTCACACCTGCTTTCTGCGCCCACTTCCACGGCTCATGCACCACTTTCCCTGGCACATCGCGCAGTTCCGGTAGCCACTGGCGGATAAACTCGCCCTCATGATCAAATTTCTCGCCCTGGGTTGTCGGGTTGAAAATACGAAAATACGGCGCTGCATCGGTTCCGGTTGAAGCGGCCCACTGCCAGCCACCGTTATTGGCTGCCAAATCACCATCAATCAGCTGCGACATGAAATATCGCTCGCCTTCGCGCCAGTCGATCAATAAATCTTTCACCAGAAAACTGGCTGTAATCATCCGTAGCCTGTTATGCATCCAGCCAGTGCTGTTAAGCTGACGCATAGCGGCATCAACAATCGGGTATCCCGTTTTGCCTTCCTGCCAGGCCTGTAAATGTGCGGGATTGCTCTGCCACTGTACACGATCCGTCCAGGCAATAAATGGACGATGTTTACACAACGAGGGGTGATACGTTATCAGGTGACGGTAAAACTCGCGCCAGATCAGCTCATTAAGCCAGACACTACCGGCCCCACCGTCCAGCGCCTGCGGCTGTTCAGCCAACAAGCGATGCAAGCACTGGCGAGGCGATAACCCGCCCGTTGCCAGGCTGGCCGACAAACGGCTGGTGCCTTCCACTGCCGGAAAATCTCGTTGTTGCTCATATTCTCCGGCACCGTTCTGGCAAAACTGGCGTAATTGCGCAATCGCCGCTTTTTCTTCCACCGGAAAATGCGCAGTATCGAAAGACTGACGAGGATAATTCAGCGTAATGGATGGCGAGGGCTCTATCGATCCGCTACTACGAACTTTTGGCGCAGCGACGCACTCCGGCATCCCTTCCCGCAGCCGTTTCAGCCAGGCATTCTTAAAAGGCGTAAAGACTTTGTACATCTCGTGATTACCGGTCATCACCGCGCCAGGCGGCAGGATCACGCTGTCATCAAATCCTTCACACACCACGTTACGCAGCGCTCTTTCAACTTCCACATCCCGCGCCCGCTCATTCACTTCATACTGATAGTTATAAAACAGGTGGGTAACGCTGTTTTCCGCGCACACCTGTTTAACTATTTCGACACTGGCGACAAAGTCATCCACTTCACGGAACAATAAAGGAATACCTTTTTCCGCAAGCGCTATTTGTAGCCCATTCAGTTGAGCATTGATAAGTTCAGCCTGACGCGGCGACATGTTATGCGTCGCCCACTGGCGTGGTGTAGCGATATACAACGCCAGCACGCGTGCAGACGAATTGCGGCAGGCGGCAGCCAGTGCGAGATTATCGTGCAGACGTAAATCCTGGCGAAACCAGACCAGATGGGTAGTCATAAAACTCCTGAATGGCGCAAGTTAATCACACGCGGCCAAAGTTCGAAATAACGCTGCCCTGAAAGCCAGGCGTCAGGATAAAGCGCCATATAGTGTTTGATACGCATCAGCGGCGCAAGAAGTGGTTGCTCGCCACGGCGATAACTGTCGATAAGCGCAGCCAGCTGCTGGCGTTCTGTGGAATCAATATGCGGGCGAAAATAACCCTGAACGTGCATCAAAACATTGGTGTGATCGCGCGGGTTGGCGGGGTGAGAAAGCAAAACAACTACGCGTTGGCGGTACTGGTTGTAATAGTCATCCAGATTTTGCCACTGGTGAATATCAGCCACGAACGGGCCAAGTTTGCGGTACTCCGGCTGAGAATGCGCCAGAAAGACGAGTTTATAGCGGCTGTGATAATCGAGAAGCGCCCCGCGCGTTAAGCCATGTTCTTTCAGTCGATGTAACTCATGAAGGGCAAAGATACGGATTAGGGTGCTGTCATCAAATCGTTGTAGATTCATTACTGCTCCTGAGCGGTTTACAGGAGTAAGTGTAGACGTTGAGAAATGATATTTGTGAAGTTAATCCTGTTGTAGCAGGACAAATTTACGAAAGCCTGCTCCCCGCAAGGACTGACGTCAGGTAGTTTCTAACCATAGCTGCCCTTTCTATTCAAACGTGAAATCAATAAGCTCATCAGGGACATCGCAAACAATATGAAGACGGGTTTCTTCTCTGCCGTGACTCTTTTCACTAATTGCGTAACTGTCATGCTTGGGATTATTTAATTCTTTCAGCGGAAATTTTTCCTCGAAGGCTTTATTTAGCCGCCCCTGGTTTCCTTTTACCGCGAATAAATAATCACCTCCCTGTTTTTGTATCTTCTCTGCAATATCTTTCTGGCAACCCATCGCATCAGTTGTGATGATTTTTCCTTTAATATCCAGCATGTTAAGAAGTTCAGGGATAGCTGTGATCTCATTGGATTTCTTATCCGTCTTGATCTGTCCGATGACCAGACTGTGCATTGTTGAGAACGCACTAATGACATGAATCGCTCCCTTACGGCGACTCTTGTCATAAGAATGCCGGTGTATTTTTCCATCAATTGCGATGACGTCTTTATCATCTGAAGAATGGTAGTCAAGCATCCAGTTAATAAAGCTCTCATGAAATTTCGCAGGACAGATACAGGATACAACTCTGGCAATGGTATCGTGAACAGGAATACCATTTTCAAAATCACCATATTGCTTCAAAAAATCGGGATGTGTTTCCCCAAAATCCTCTATATCTTCCCAGCCTTCTGCACCAGAAATAACGGCACAAATAGTCAACAGTAGAATATCCGATAATTTATGTTCCACTTTCCAGGCTTGTCTGTAATCGGGGATAATAGAAATATGTTCCATCAATTTTTTAAGTTCCATTTTGTTCTCCTTAATTATGTAAGAAGTATTTGATCATGTATAAGCAATAAAAAACAGCTTCAGGTAATAAGGAATATCTCAATTTTTAAACATAAAATGCGAATTATTTAGTACAAAAAGCAGGGAAAGATTACGAAAGCCCGCTCCCCGCAAGGACTGACGCGAGATAGTTTCTATCCATGGCTGCTTTTCGCATCTTACGTCTTAACCCTGCCTTGAATACCTTATCATTCGTCAAAATATTAATAGCAATGTGCCGTATCCCTGAAAATAATTCTGCTGCATTTCCTCTTCTTATTTTGCAGTCGTCTTCATTCATTACCACGTCCAGACGCCAGTGCAGCTTATTCTCCACATGCCAGTGGTTTCGGATTGCTGTGGCGAACTTCTCTGCGGTTAAATCAGCAGAACTGATATAATATCTGACCGTCATTTCTGGCTCTTTCTTTTGTTCTGCTATTATGGACCGAAAGGAGACTGCCACGCATAATTTCTTCAGCCCTTTCCATTCAAACGTGAAATCAATAAGTTCATCAGGGACATCGCAAACAATATGAAGACGGATTTCTTCTCTGCCGTGACTCTTTTCACTCATTGCGTAACTGTCATGCTCTGGATTATTTAATTCTTTCAGCGGAAATTTTTCCTCGAAGGCTTTATTTAGCCGCCCCTGGTTTCCTTTTACCGCGAATAAATAATCACCTCCCTGTTTTTGTATCTTCTCTGCAATATCTTTCTGGCAACCCATCGCATCAGTTGTGATGATTTTTCCTTTAATATCCAGCATGTTAAGAAGTTCAGGGATAGCTGTGATCTCATTGGATTTCTTATCCGTCTTGATCTGTCCGATGACCAGACTGTGCATTGTTGAGAACGCACTAATGACATGAATCGCTCCCCTGCGGCGACTCTTGTCATAAGAGTGCCGGAGCGTTTTTCCATCAATTGCAATGACGTCTTTATCATCTGAAGAATGGCAGTCACGCATCCAGTTAATAAAGCACTCGTGAAATTTTGCAGGACTGATACAGGATACAACTCTGGCAATAGTATCGTGAACAGGAATACCATTTTCAAAATCACCATATTGCTTCAAGAAATCGAGATGTGTTTCCCCGAAATCCTCTATATCTTCCCAACTTTCTGCACCAGAAATAACGGCAAAAATAGTCAATAGTAGGATGCCTGACAATTTATGCTCTACTTTCCAGGCTTATCTGTAATCGGGAATAATAGAAATATGTTCCATCAATTTTTTAAGTTCCATTTGTTCACCTTATTTATGTAAGGAGTATTTGATCATGTATAAGCTATGAAAAACAGCTTTAGGTAATAAGGAATATCTCAATTTTTAAACATAAAATGCGAATTATTTAGTACAAAAAAGTAGCGTTACGTGATCTTTCCCTGGGATACAACTCTGGCAATGGTATCGTGAACAGGAATACCATTTTCAAAATCACCATATTGCTTCAAAAAATCGAGATGTGTTTCCCCAAAATCCTCTATATCTTCCCAACCTTCTGCACCAGAAATAACGGCACAAATAGTCAACAGTAGAATATCTGACAATTTATGCACCACTTTCCAGGCTTGTCTGTAATCGGGTGTAATAGAAATATGTTCCATCAATTTTTTAAGTTCCATTTGTTCACCTTATTTATGTAAGGAGTATTTGATCATGTATAAGCTATGAAAAACAGCTTTAGACAATAAGTAGTATCTCAATTGTTGAACTTAAAATTCGAATTATTTAGTACAAAAAAGTAGCGTTACGTGATCTTTCCCTGCAAATGGAACGCAAAATAAACACCTATTCCATGAGTTATATAATTTTTCACAATGATTAATTTGTTTTCTCAGGAAGAGATTTTATTTCTCTTCACTACGAATTAGTTCATGCTGTATCTTTATTAAACATTCGTAAGACTCATTTTTGTTCGGGAGATGTGCTGTCATTCGAGCATAAGTTGGTTTCTCATCTTTAAAATATTTTACCATGATTGAATTATCAAGGACTGCCAACAACTGAACTGGATCACTGCTCTTTTTTTGATAGATACCCGCTCTTATATAACTTCTAAACCGATCGCCGAGAAACGCCGTTTTTTCTGCTGTATTTATCAACTCCTGCAACGTTCCTTTGATGGCATGATTTTCATTAAGGCGTAGTGACCCGACGCGAATTAAGAGTCTCGCCCCGCTTGGTGTGAATTTATTATTTTTACATGTACCCAGTTCTGTTTGCCAATAATACTCACCGATGTCCTCATTCTGATACCATCTCCACATGGCTTTATTATTTAAGACAGGAAACGCGGAAAAAATAGTACCCTTAGCGAAAATAGTAAAACAATCATGATCTTTAGCTTGTATTTCGCAATCAGCTATAACACCAAAACTAACAAATATCATCAGCAAAAAGAACAAAACTCTTTTCATTTTCTTATTCCTCTCGATGTTCTCTGTTTCATCTTAGCTAAAATTTCACCCAAATCATCTATCCCTGCTGTTGCTGGCCCATCGGGTTTATTAATGTCTGGGAATAAATAGGGTTCTGCACAAGTATATCCTGGTGGTAATTGAGTTGTTGGCCAATTTGTCTGTGGCAGGTAATCACTTGCTGTCTTTGTATCCATCCCTGGATACTGGGAATCATCCTGTGGCGTACAAGTCAGATTTGGTTTTACCCACTTCCTGCAATACAGTGTGTAGTCGTAAGGGCTTAATGCTCTGAAGAATGTTTTGAAAACATTAGGCGCACTACTGGCCTGGTCAATAGGATATGGCAGTCTTAATTGTTTCGCTATGTCCGGCAATTTACTTGGATCGGGCGTAGGCGGTTTGTTGGGTCTCGCTCCATATCCGCCATTATTTAAGTGTCCATATTTTGATGCCAGTCCCATTGAATCTATATACTGAACCGGATTCAGCGGATACTGATAAAAATTCCATCCCCCCTTCAGCCCAATCGGATCCTGAGTGATATACCGCCCCTGCAGCGGGTCATAATAGCGGTGGCGGTTGTAATACAGGCCGGACTCCTCATCATA